>SDBS01000255.1_pt1 | contig 48451 bp, 84 predicted proteins | sample 2277091 | NCBI WGS metagenome assembly SDBS01 (sample SAMN10404972, study PRJNA504765) | marine sediment metagenome | isolation source: marine sediment core GS10_PC15, 163 cmbsf | place: Arctic Ocean: Southern Knipovich Ridge | collected 2010 | reverse complement strand
GAGCGCGGAGGATGCTAGACGTATAAGCCATCGCCCCCTTCCACAATCCGAATATGACATACTTGTAGCTGGATTAGAGGAGCTGTTGAATCAAAACACCAGGATAGATGCACAGTGGATGATACGCTTCGATTACGCTCGGTTACGAGAAGCGGGGCTTTGGAAAGTGCGCGACCAGAACAAGGAGGCTTGACAATGGGAACACTGATATCCTGGGCCTTTGCAATAGGCTATATCGCCTTCACCATTCAATCGTGGCGAGAGGGACACAAGAAGATCACGGCATTTCTGGTGGTTCTTTGGATTGTGCTAACTTGCATTGGGATTTCCACTTAGCCGTGTTACATGACGCAATAGGACATTGGCCTATCAACGAGTCCATGCAAGCCTACGCCAAAGCGAGAGGTAAATGAGCAACTACCGCTACGTCGATCACTACGGCGGATACGCTATCTGCATTGACCCGCCGCCAGCAGAGGATAGAGGACCCATACAAGTGCGCGTCAGCGTTTGCGCTGCCATGTGCACCAGGTGGTTTCGCAAGATAAGCGAGGACATCTATGACGGGCTGTGCTGTGAATGCTTTAGAGAGCAGTTTGAGGGGGAGGAGGATATGGTGCTATGAGACACTGGCAAGATATTTCAAAAGATGGGGGATGCAATTTCTGCCACCTAGACGACCATCGCAAGGTTATCCAGTTCGGAGTATTGCGCGGCGAATGGAGTGGTGGCGAAGTGGTTGTGCGGATATGTCGTAAATGTCTTGACGCGCTAAAGAAACTGGCAAATGCCCGTTGATGGAAGGAGTAGTGTTATGAAACACGAGTATTCAGACCACGAAGTATGGGACAAATACATTGAAGCCCAAATAGAGTACGATAAATGGGAAGAGGAATTCAGAAAGCGCGGTTTACACAATAAGCCGTTTGTCCAGTGGTCACACATTGCCACCGAATTGGTTACAGAGGAGTAGTGTTATGAAACACAGCGGCGAAGAATACAGGAGAAGGTGGCGCTATGTAGAAGAACTAAACAAATGTCTTGTTGAGCAGAACGACCAAGCCCGCGCCATCATGGAGAAGTTCGTTGACAAAGTGGACACAGGGCGGGCTAGAGGCACAGCAACGTACGCCGAGATGAAACAATGGATGGAGGATGACAATGACTGAGTGGACGATATGTGACGTTTGTGGATGTAAGTACGCGCAGGCCATCATGCCGAATGGAAAGCCGAGCAAAGATAAAACTTGTCTGGCATCTAAGATTGACAAGAATAGACTTGGCCAGGAGGGAGACGTGTGGAGTGAGAGAATGCTGAAACACAATCCCGAATGGGCTGACCTTGCGCGCTAGAGGGAGATGTGGTATGCTTAGTTCGATATGGGAGCAAACGAAACTCAATACACATACTCACATTGCACCTTCTACTCTGGTAGATCGCGGCAAGCGCTTGTCGTTTGTTCCCATCGCGGCTACCAGAATAGAGGGTGTAAGTTATTTAATAGAATATAGCGCAGTCGGCAGTTTGTCGGCTGCCTCAACAAGACGACAGGAACCAGTAAAACAGCCCCTCGGTGTGGTGGCAACAGGGCTGGACGTATGGGCTAGGCTACGACGCGTCCCACAGGCAGAAAAGTCGTGGAGGGTGGGAAACCTCAAACTCAAGCCGGTGACAAAGCCCACGCCCTAATCCTGTTTTGCTGGAGGGGTTAGGGGGTGGTGTTCCTAAATCTAAGCCATTGACAAAGGAGTAAGAATGAACGAAATCACACCATTATCGCAAGCAGAAAAAGCACTTGCGCTGGCATCAACACCAGAAGAAAGCAAACAAGTTGAGGCTATGAGTAAAGCGGCAATAGCGTGGGCAAAAGAGATGGACGACTTTGGCTTGCTGGTAGAGGCGTTTCGTATCTACCTGCTTTCAAGACGCAAGACAACAGAGTTGATTGAACCGCAGATAGGTAAGGGCGGGAACTACGGCAAGTTGGGTAACATTGAAGTGACCCAACTATCCGACTTCAACCTTACCAAGCAGCAGATGTATCTCAGGCGCAAGGAACTCGCCGTTGACATCAATAAGATTAGGGACTATCTCGATAGATGCAAGAGGCTAAAAGAAGAACCAACCATCAAGGGTATGTTACTGTTCTGGATGGGCATTCTGTCCTCTGACGACGAGGAATGGTGGACACCAGAAGAGTATATGATTGCTGTACGCGAGGTGATGGGAGGAATAGACTTAGACCCTGCGTCTAACGCCAAGGCTAACGATGTAGTAATGGCAAAGAGCTACTATACAAAGGATGATGATGGGCTAAAGCAACAGTGGGGAGGCAGGGTATTCTTAAATCCACCCTACGGCGCGGCTGGACCGCCGTTTATCAACAAGCTAGTGCATGAGTTAGATAACACGGTGACAGAGGCTATTGTTCTGGTAAACTCTCGCGCCACCGATGCCGAGTGGTTCCAGGCTATGTTTGATGGTCTTATTTGCTTCACAGACCACAGAATTGACTTTGATTCGCCAGAAGAAAAGAACACGTCATCTACTCATGGAAGCTGCTTTATTTATTTTGGTCCGAACAGGGCTAAGTTCACAGAGGTGTTTAGTAGGTTCGGAAACGTTGTGTGGAGATACGATGTCTAACATGGTGTGTCTGCCCTGTGAGTTGTGGAAAACAACCTGGGGCTTTGATATGTTCAACAAGGTAGTTCAGGATGTTGTTGGGCGCAACATCAGAGCATCAGATATAGATGGGGTTTACGATGTTGGCTATGGGCATCTACTGTATATGTCTTGTGGAACACCTGGGAAGCCAATGAAGCCAAGCAAGGGACAAGAGCTATTGTATAAAGCACTCTGCAAACCCAAGAGTGTCTCAATAGTTGAGATTAGAGGATTACCCAACAACACTGAGGGTGAGTGGGGCACACCAGCTATTGATGATTGGGAGATTGCCGTGAACGGATTGTCCGTTCCGGCACATAATGGGTTTGGAAACTGGTTGCGTGATTGGGCCAGAGAGGCAGAGAGACGCAAATGAGCACCCCACTCGACTGGATAGTAGTCACAAGCCTCTGCTGGCTGCCCCTGCTTATCGGTTGCGCTGGCGCATACGGGCTGGCCAGGATGCTGGATGCGTTAGGATGGTTGGAATGACAAAAACCCCTTTGATTGAGCGTATGCAAAAAGGCGGGGCTGCTAAAGCCTGGATAAAAGAAGTTGAATCAAAAGACAGCGAACTTGAGCGGCTCTTAGCCCTAAAAGAAGAATACTTGAATGTCATAGATTCACTGGCACGCCAACTGGAGGACATGGACGATGAAGCTGAGTGACAGAATAGACGAGACAAGAGAAGACTGGTCTAGTTGTCTAGGAAGCTGTCGAAATGAGCTACTTGACACCATAAGGGTTCCACAAAACCCGCTATCTCGTCTTGTGGTTGAATTTGACTACTTATTAGTCGAGGCAAAGCTAGCTCTCAAGGCGCTCGAAGCCAAGCTAGAAACCATACTGTGCCTTGAGTGCGAGAAAAATATGCTGGAGTGCAAATGCGATGGATGAGGAAAAGAAAAAGAAACTGGAAGCGGCTGGCTGGAGAGTTGGCGATGCAGACGAGTTCTTGGGCAAGACCAAGCGCATGAAAAAGATAGAAGAATGGTGGGCAGAGCAGCACCGAGTTGTCGAGTTTGAGGAGAGCGACGCAGGCTACTGGCATGTCTACGTTAAGGGATTCTTCGCGGACTTCGAGATATGCGAGATAGCGAATGCTTTGAAGGCTGCGAATAAGGATGGGAAGTTGTGATAATACTTGACTTGTGCGGAGGAACTGGAGCCTGGAGTAAGCCGTATGCTGATGCGGGGTATGATGTGCGTTTGGTGACGTTGCCCGATGATGTGCGGCTGTATTACCCGCCAGAAAATGTACATGGAATACTGGCAGCGCCGCCATGCACACACCTGGCTGGCTCTGGAGCAAGGTGGTGGGCAGAGAAGGGACAAGATGCTTTGCTAGAAGCGCTGTCCATTGTGGACGCCTGCTTGAGGGTTGTGTTGCTAACACGGCCAGAGTGGTGGTGTTTGGAAAACCCCGTTGGCAGGCTGGTTCACTTCATAGGAAAGCCGAAGATGTACTTTGACCCCTGTGACTATGGCGACCCCTATCAAAAGAAAACCTGTCTGTGGGGTAGCTTCAATGAGCCGGTAAAGAATCCCGTTGAACCAACCGAAGGCGGGAAGATACACAGAATGCCACCATCGCCAGACAGGGGAAAACTTCGTAGCATAACCCCGCCTGGCTTCTCGCAGTCCTTCTTCGAGGCAAACCCATGAACGACGCTGACAGAATACTCGGCCCCAAAAAGCAGGCCACCATGCCGCCAGCAAAGCCAACCCACTTTGGACGATACCCCGATGTCCAAGAACTTTGTGACACATTCGCGGATGAGATGGGCTGGCCACTGGACAACTACACCACACGCCAGATAGCTGCGGGAGCGCGTGACTACAAGCTGGCTATCAACGGGGATCCGAAACGATTATTGAAAGCCATTCAGAAGATGAAGAAAGCAGGACTGAGCATGTCCAGCCCGCGGTCTTGCATAACGACTGCGCGAGAGACGAAGGTAGAGGACACGCAGAAGTACAGACTACCGGAGGATTATGATGAATGAAGAAAGGTGTTGTGTTTGCGATGATGCCACAGGGAGAGCCGGAATTGCAGACGACAGTATTTACTGCGACGGCTGTGATAGCGGCCCATTCTGTGAGGATTGTTGGGAAACACACGATGAGGTAATCCACAAACAAAACAGCCCAGATTACTGTATGGGGAATTAGGCAGAAGTACCTGAGAGGAGTGGATGATGAGTGACGAAGCATTGAATAACCATCTAGACTGGCTAGACAAGTGCGCAGAGGAATACTTGTGGCAATGTCCTTATTGTGGGGAATTTGTAGCCGATGGTGAGTCCTGCACATGCGAACCAGAAGAGGACGACATACCGCTCTGATGGTATATATACAAAGGAGTTGACGATGAGTAGAGAACACATAACAGATAGAGACAAGTGCTGGTGCAGCCCCAACATGGGCGACGGAGTAGTTGTTCATAGGGATGATTTAGAGTACGCCGTGTATGAACTAACACTAATAGGCGACATTCTTGTTGATTATGACGGCAACCGCACCGCCGTGGATTTGATGTCTTTGTGTGACGAGATACGAGAAAGAGCCCACAAAGCGATTGCCAATATCAAGGAGCCTGAGTGACACGCTCACTACCGGAACAAATAGAACAGCGCTTCGCTGCTTACGGCCACCAAAACGACTTGTCGGCATGGGAAATCGGCTGGCTTACGGTGTGGACATTCGACTACTGCACTCGTATAGACAAGGATGGCAACAGGATTCTCGTTGATGGCAACGAAGAAGAGGTAAGGGTATACGAGTTATACAACATCATTGCCAAGGCGACGCAGGTAAAGTCGGTTCACTCTGTTAGAAACTGGCACGGCGTAGCAAAGAATGTCCCACCAAAACTAAAGGAAGATTATCAGCTAGGATTAAGTCACTGGAAAGCAATCATACCTCATTGCACTGGCGAAAAAGAACTGCGAAAGATGGCTGATATTGTAGTGGCTTGGGCCGACGATTTTGGGGGGGCCATCATCAGCGTTGCCGCCCTCAGGCACAAGCTAACAGGCAAAGACGGCGGCCCTGCCCAGTGGGAAAAGCGCCTGAAAACAGCCACCAACGCCTGCAAGAAGCTGGTAGGCGACGCCGCTGCACCGCAGTTTGTGAAGTCGGCGGCGAAGGGGTTTGTCAGCAGGACGGTTCACCCGCCGTTGCCGTAAGCGAAAGAGGATTTGTATAATCTAGATTAGTATAGAGGAGTGGATGATGAGTGAGAGAATTGGAAGTCGAGGCTGGCGGATTTGGAAAGAGAAGAACTTACCCCAAGAAGTCGTGCCCCTATCTGATGCGGAAGGCGTAGCCTCCCAACTCGAAGAGAAGCTGGATAAGAAAACTAAGGACTTTAGGGCATTTCGAGAAGCAAGAATAGGATACGATTACATTACGCGTGGCGAAATACTCGAAGCAGAGATCGCCGCACTCAAGCGGGCAGGTAATCGTGTGAGGAACGCGGAAAAGGATTGCATAGCATTACGTAATTGGCAAATTGGATTTGAGGATTGGGCAGATGTCGAAGAACTTAAAACAGCGTGGGCGGGGTTAGACGCCCTACTCGCAACAGCGTTTACAGGAGGCACGACACCCGCATACTTTAGCGCACAGAACAAAGAGGACGAAAAGTAGGTAGTCGCACTACGAGAATTCATGGCAATTTGTGTACTGCGATAATATGGCCAGAGCAAAGTTACGTAACACAGGAGGGCAAAGACGATGAGTGAATGTGAGCATGAGTGGAGGAAATGGCATCCGTGGTGTGCCACGTATAGATGCATTCAGACGGGATGCTATAAGAATATGCCTAGCGATGAAGTTGAACGCCGCCTCAACGAACACACCGAACTCAAGAGGGAGTTGGCAAAAGAGAAAGAATGGTTCTCTAAAACTTTACATGCAGGGTCAAAGGATGCCCTCAAGATGTTGGATGGAATAGATGAGATCGCCAAACTCAAACGAGGAGTCAAATCGGCACACTTACATTTACTGGCGTCCATTTGTGAATGTGGGGAACCGCTGAAAGAAACGGATGCGTTTGATGTGCTAGATGCCCTACTCACAGCAGAGGAGCCTAAGCGATGTTAGCCACAATAAAAGACCTGGCCGTAATTGTTTTGTACTCTGTCGTGTTCATGCCGTTGATAATAGCGGTGAGAGTGGTAATAAATTCACTGCATATGTTCATAAGTGTAGGTATTTCTATACTGGACGACATAAGGAGATAGCACTAATTCTGTTAGTACCATAGACGACTATTATCCAAAATGCGCCAATTTTCAGGATAACTGGCAATCACACAAGCGCAACGGCGGAACAACGGTGGAATAACGGCGACAAGGTAAACCTTGACAAACAGATAGGAGAATCAAGATATATCTTGTCAAACAGCAATAAAATTACAGGATAAAGGTTGTCAGACAAACTCTGACATATGTTAGATACATTCTGACAAGGAGGAAGCGATGAATGAACAAAGGCGGGAGCAACTTATTGCGTGGCTGGAAAGCATGCCGTGGTGGGCAGATCTGCCGTATGCCAAACTAGAGGAGAAGCTTGCCGAATGTAACGATGCATATCACATCCAGAGTAGGAACGACGCTGTACTTAAGCAGGAGAATGAGAGGTTGGAGGACGGCAGAGATAGATGGCATCAAAGATGGGGAATAGCATTCGACATTCTTGATACCACACAAAGGCGACAATATGAAGAAGAGATTGACGCCCTACTCACAGCAGAGGAGCAAGACCATGAGTGAGAAGCCGTTGTTGAGTGAACGAATGCAAGATGCAAAATGTGATGATGTCTATTCATACGTTTTCTATCTCGAAGCCTTACTAGATATTGAACGCCTTGCATCTTTGATACACGATAAATGGATTTCTTGGAGCAGAACGCTAGTTCTCAATGGCGAGGTTGCTCAAAACAAAGTAAGAGCGTGGGAGAAGTATTGGGTTCCCTACGAAGAACTATCCGAAGAAGTGAAGGATATGGATAGGGAATGGGCGCATAAAGTAGCCTCACTCACAGCAGAGGAATAGCCATGCACGCCAGACGCGCCGCCAAAGTAGACGTAAACCAGCCAGAACTCGTAGAGCAGATACGTGCGCTGGGCTGGACCGTCCAACACCTGCACACCCTCGGCAAAGGATGCCCCGATATTATGGTGGGCGCTAAAGGAAAGAACTACCTGTTCGAGATAAAGAACCCCGAATACGACGGCAAGCTGACCGCCGACGAGCTGGAGTGGCACGACATGTGGCGAGGGCAAGTTGCCATCGCGGAGACGCTTGAGGATATACTGGAGGTTGTGAATGAACTGTAGCATTTGTGGCTTCAAGGTTGCGTGGTGCGTTGACAAGGGAACATACTGGCTATGCGGGGAGTGTGCTACCGAGAGGGTTATGGAACAGTTCTTAGAGAACCAAGCCCTCCTCCGCGTGGCGAGGGCGGCTAAGGAAGTTGTGGATACTCCCGTCGGTGGGCTATGCGACACTGGCGAGCTAGAAGAAGCCCTCGAAGAACTACCGGAGGGGTTGTTGGATTGAACGTCATAGCCCGTGACACACCGTTTTTGTGATATAATAGGCTAGGTTGAAGCACTATGAGAGATAAGCTAAACAAACTCCACGACGACGAAAGGATGTCCTGGCGACAGATTGCGAAACTGCCGCAGTTTGCTGGTATTGTCGCCGCCGGTTCGCTGTGTTCGTTTGCCAAGGGAACGTGGGAGCCGAAGCAAAAGGCTATCCGGCTGGCGTTGGAGCTGCCTGTTTACAAGACGCTGGAGATTTGTGAGGCTTGTGCCGAGAGGTTTGCAAAGGAAACAGGATGAGTGAACTACAGAAACTAAGCGGAATATACCGAATAAGGAACCTGGAAACAGGCGCAATGTATATTGGCCAGACTTCGCAATCTTTTGACAAGCGCTGGAGCAAACACCGCCGCACCTTGAGGGCGGGACGACACGAAAATGGCCACCTTCAAAGCTCATACAACAAACACGGCAAGGACGCTTTTGAATACAAAATCCTAGAGGTTATCCCCCAGGGCGACATGAGCGACAAGGAGTTTGAATCCCACCTGAACGAGCGAGAGATCATCCTGGTCGACGAACACGACACCTTTGAAAACGGGTACAATATGTCAGAGGGTGGTAGGGGACACCTTGGGCGCACGCTTAGTGCAGAGCACAGGGCAAATCTCTCGGCGGCGTCGAAGGGTAAGCCCTGGACGCCCGAAGAAAGGGCGGCATACGAGACGAATGGCCGCAATGTTACGCCAGAAACTCGTGCGAAGATTTCGAAGACGCTGATAGGGAACACACGTACACTCGGGCACGTGCTAACCAAAGATCATAAAGCAAAAATATCGGCGGCGCAGAGGGGTATAAAGCGTGGGCCGATGAGTGAAGATCACAAAGTGAATCTCTCGAAGGCGAAGAAGGGCAAAAAGCTCGGGCCACAGAGCGCAGAACATAAAGCAAAACTTTCTGCGGCCTTGGCGGGGAACACACGCGCGCTTGGGCACAAGCACACCGCCGAAGCCAAGGCGAAAATGTCGGCGGCAAAGACGGGAAAAAGCACTGCGCTCAAAGGAAAGCCGTGGTCAGCCGCAAGAAGGGCAGCACAAGAAGCTCGCAAGGGGTGGCTATGAGTTTGGCGAATCGTGATGCGTGTTGGATGATACTTATGTTTTTGGTAACATTGTTAATTGCGGGGACGCTAATTTACGGGCACTATCATTAGGAGGACGAGATGAAACTGAGCGAGATACATATTGGCGTAGATTGGTCGCAAGGTGACAGCGAAACTTGTGTTGTGTTCATGCGAAAGGACAATGACGGAACAGTTACCCTTGTTGCAGACTTGCGAGGCGAAGCCGCAGAATATGTCGCCCAACTCAAAGCAGAGCACGCCACACTCAAGCAGGAGAATGAGGAGTTGAGGTGGAAAGCGCAAGCTGTTGTCAATGGGGCAGGGGGCGGAGAGTTTGATAAATTTAGTGGCTTTGATGACTATGTTATCTCATATCAGCTTATTGACGAGTTGGCAGACGCCCTACTCGCGGCAGAGGAGCATGGGCAATGAGGTGGCTAAAACGCTGGATACTTCGTATTGTTATCGCGGAATTGCAAGTGGGCGCAAATTGTGGACTATGCGGGGCATGGATAGAATATGAATTAGCATGTCGTGATTGGTCATGGTCTATTTGTGAAAAGTGTAAATACACGCCAGAGGACAAAGCATGAAAACCGGAGGACGAGATGACATGGAACCACAGGGTCATTGCCAAGGAATACAAGGGCGAGCTAACGTTTGCCATCCACGAAGTCTTTTATACGGACGGTGTGCCCTATGCGTGTACCGAGGACGCAGTTGGCGTCAGCGGAGAAAACCTGGCTGAACTGACGCAAACGCTGGAGTGGATGAAGGAGGCATTGATGCGGCCGATATTGAACTACGCCGACTTTGAGGAAGGCGGGAAGTATTATGGGAGGCGAGAATGAAAGCAGGCAGAGAACTTGACGCTAGAGTTGCAGAAGAGGTGATGGGGTGGAAAGTAGATCGTGAAGCTTGGACTGTAGCCAAGCCACACAAAGAAAAACCTGATACATTCTGGTGCGTACCATTGATAGAAGGCTATTGGGGCGCATGGAATCCTAGCACCCATATAGCTGACGCTTGGCGGGTGGTGGAGAAGCTGAATAGCGATGGTTACATTGTCGAAATCGTCAACGATTGTGTAGCATGGAGTGTTTCGTTTACGCACGTTGACGACGGCAAGAAGCATGTTGCCGATTGGAAGAACTCGCCTGAAGCACAGATTTGCTTAGCGGCATTGAAGGCGGTTGAATGACTCAAATATGTATAGCCTGTGGGAAGACTGACGTTAACTTTGCGAGCCAGACGCGCAAGACTGGTGTGGTCTACCAATACATAAGGTGTATAAGCTGTCAGTGGAAGCGAAGAATAAGGGTGCAGAACGGAACCGCAAAGCCGATTGACAAGCCAAATATGCCAAGGTTCCGAAGGAACTCACGCTTTCGTGTGCTGAAGTGCCTACACAACGAGTACGAGAAAGGAAGCAGTTTTCTTGTGGGCGACTTCAAAGAGACACTGCGCGGGGGAAACTGGCCGCTTGGTATGATTGTCGGAATAGAAGACAAGAAGTACGCTGTGTGCGGCAACGGTGTCTTTGTGAGGACGCTTAAAGGATTGGGCTATCCGCTGGGCATCAGGATGCCGACACAATGGCTGGCGGAAGTTGCGTAACACATAGGAGGAAACGATGGATGACGAAAAGAAAAAGAAACTGGAAGCGGCCAGCTGGAGAGTTGGAGATGCAGACGAGTTTGTGGCTGACCACGAGCATGTGCATGAGTGGGGCTTCGGGGATACAAACCTCATTGAATATCGTTGTTCTGCGTGCGGCTTAGGTATATCGAAAGGGGCGGCGCTCTTGCTTCTCAACGAATACGAAACACTGAAAGCCGCCACGGAGATGCTAAGCGCGGAGGATGCGCTTGATATTGTTTATGGCATTAGCGAGACACTTGAGGGAGCAAAGCCGCGGTTTGAGGAAGAGCATATTCCTATACTCCGAGCCTACGCCAACATACTGGAGCGTGACGCATGAGCCGTAAACGCGTACTGGTTATCTCAGACTTTCATTCGGGGCATGTTCTAGGGCTAACGCACCCGAGCTATGACTTCGATGACGGAACAACTCACTATGCCGTTCGGAGAACAATATGGGAATGGTATGCTCCTCTGGTAAAGAGGCTGAAGCCCAACATAGTTATTGTAAATGGAGACGCGATTGACGGTGACGGAAAAAAGTCGGGAGGAACGGAACAGCTAACAACTGACATGCTCAAGCAGTGTAAGATGGCGGTCAAGGCGCTCAATGTCATTCCTGGTAAACCAAAGTTTTTCATGTCCTATGGAACCGGTTATCACACAGGCGACTCTACCGACTTTGAGAATATCATAGCCCGCGAGATTGAGGCGGAAAAGATAGGCGCTGAAGATACGCTGAACGTGAATGGGCTACTGATAAACTATCGACACCACATCGGCAGGTCTGGAATACCACACGGCAGACATACCGCCGTTGCTAAAGAGCGGCTGTGGAACCTGATGTGGGCAGAGCGCGGCGAGTATCCGAAGGCTGACGTTTTAATCCGGTCCCACGTTCATTATTACGATCACTGCGGCGGCTTTGGCTGGCTCGGCATGACAACGCCCGCTCTTCAGGGCTATGGTTCCAAGTATGGAGCGCGCAGGGTTACGGGAACTGTTGACGTTGGCTTGATTTACTTTGACGTATGGAGCAAGGAGAGATACAAATGGGATGCGCTAGAACTAAAGTTTCCGGCGGAAGCACCGCTGGAGGCGTAGGGGGAGATGATGAAACACAACCATAATATAAGCTCAACGGGGGATGCTACGAGTAAACTTGGGATAGAAGCCAAGCCAAGCCATCATCAGGCTGGCAATATGTACTGGGATGCTTGCAAGCGCATAGCCCAACTCGAACAGGAGAATGATGTATTGAAGACCAAGCTTAGAGCCGCAGCCGAGGGCTTTCATATGGTTTGTTGGGTAGAGGTTGATGAAGAGACACGCTTGCTCACAGCAGAGGAGCTGGAGGACGAGAGGTATAGGCAGTCGCACCACGAAAAAGGGACATGGTATAGACTACCCTGGTGGGCGAAAGGAATACTCTATAAACTATGGCGTCGCTGGACCCTAAGAAAGATAAGCGGCAGGACTCTAATAGAGCCATGAGCATGAAAACCGGCGGCGGCACACAAACAACAACTGCAAATTTACCCAACGATTGGAGAAGACAGGTGGACGATGAGTTACGTGAGGCACTCAAGGCTCTAGATGCCGAGAACACCATAGACCGCGATGCTGGCGAGTTCACAGCAAGCGAGGCTGTTGGGGTATGGGGCGTTGGCAAGAGCGCCACACTTAGGAGATGTAACAGGCTTGTGGAGGCAGGGAAGTTAACCGTTCGCGAGGTTTACGATCCCGAAGTCAAGATGAAGGTGAATGCGTATAAGAAGGTGTAAGCCTGACGCGTGCATCAGGTTTGCTTATGTCACAATACTAGTCACTTAAAGCAACAACTGTAAACAACTCGACTTCTTATTGACACCAGATAATACCATTTTCGTGGTATTTAGTTGCCACAAAAGGCAAATTGCTGCAACCAAAGGAGAGTGGAGCGATGGGGAAAGAATCGTCTATTGAATGGACTGACGCAACATGGAACCCGTGGATGGGATGTACGAAGGTAAGTGAAGGGTGCAAGAACTGCTATATGTTCCGCGATCAAAAAAGGTACGGGCACGATCCAACTGTGTTGCGTAGAAGCAGGACTACATTTCAGGCACCCCTGAGATGGAGAGAGCCGCGCATGATCTTCGTCTGTTCTTGGAGTGACTTCTTTCACGAGGATGTGCCGCTCGACTGGCGACGTGATGCTTGGGATATTATGTACCACGCTGGCGTTTATCCTGGACATACGTTTTTGTTGCTGACTAAGCGACCCGAGAATATCCTAGACATGCTTCCGGCTGGATGGGCTGAGGGGATGTACAAGCGCTGGCCTCATATCTGGCTCGGAGTGACCGCAGAAAATCAAGAGATGGCCGACCTCAGAATACCGCAACTATTAAAGATACCGGCAGCGAAGCGATTTGTTTCTGCCGAGCCGTTGCTTAGTCCCCTTGATTTAGCAGGGGCTTTGTATCAAGCCGCGCGGCCCCTAGATTGGGTGATCGCTGGCGGGGAAAGCGGTCCTGATTACAGGGTTATGGCCGAGGCGTGGGCATCCGATCTGCGCGACCAGTGTGTTGCTGTAGGTGTTCCGTTCTTCTTCAAGCAGTGGTCGGGTGTGAGGCCAAAGAAAGACCCGCGGGGGATGTTGCTTGATGGCAAGGAGTGGAAAGAAGTACCTACCCCCTAGACAGTATCGCATCCAACTCAAGGGACGCTCTGTCCGAGTGGCTCTTGAACGTTAACCGCACATCGTCCAGGATAGTCCTGATAACATCCTCGCCGTGGTCGTCCACCCGCTTTTGAATCAGGCAAGCCCGCGCACTTGGCGTATCGGCGCACTTCTGGTTGCCATCGCCTGCGTTATGCAACGCACAGACTTTAGCCATGAGGATGTCGGCGTAGGTTTTCTCTACCAGCTTCCTGGCTATCTTGTTGTTGCGAAGCAGGCTGCGCGGCAAGATGTGGTGATTCTGCGGCTCATCGCCACCGCACGCGCCCCACTTGTGTTCCCTCGCAAACTCTCTCAGTTCGCATGTGTTCGTAATGTAGCCTCTAGGTATCATTAAGTCACCTTTTGCCGTCTAGTGTAGTCTGCGAGCGACATTGTTAACCTCTATGGCTTATTGCAACGATTGGTTATGTATGATCTCCCACAATGCGGGCAAACCAGGTCCTGTGCACGCTGTCCAGGTGGGTGCTGTACTACCCACAGCTCTAGATTCTCTATCCGGTTATCATCTCTTATCCCGTTTATGTGACGTAAGTATATGTATACAAAATAAACTCCTAACTCAAATCCGCTGTCGTTAGTGCCCCCGTCTTGGTCAAATACGTCTAAGTCAGGGGGATAAACGACAGTCCAACCCAAACAGAGGGGTATATATACCCCTCTGACGGTATAACCACGGATCGCTAATCCTAAGCGATAGGTTCCTTGGTTAAGAAACGCAGAACCAAGTTGACAAGCGCAATCGCTGGTATCACGAACACCCCAAGCTCAGGGGATAATTCGCCGGTATAGCCGTACGAACCAAGAACCGGAATGCCAACTGCCAGAATGAATGCGAGTGCGTTAAACCAAAGCGTCTTACTTTTGAACCATACCTTATCCATGTTACTCTCCTTGTATACAATCTGTAGTCAGTCGTATACGTTTTGTATGCGGGGGCTGAGGCGGGCGTGTAACATACCGACACTTCGCCCTACTGCATCGGCTATTGCCCCAGCCCCATGTGACGGTTTACACTTGTTGTTTTAGGGGCGGTCCAGGTCGCTCATGCCTCACTGGATTCGATACCATAGCGAGTACCTGAGATTGCGCGTCGCCGCCGTTTTGTTCAGCGTGCCCTCGATGCCGCCCCTGTCTTCCCGATTATACCACAGGCTATGAGCAGCCGTTGATTTTTAGATAGCCCTTAGCGATGCCGCGCTCCATCCCATCGGCTACGCCACTCGCTAATTTCTCGCAAATTTGCTGACTGATAATCTCTGCGCTTTTCTCTGCCGCATCCTGCTGTGCATCAATCATCCTCTCAACGACTTTCTGCGGCCATACTCTCCCTGTGACGAACGCCCATATTGCCACAATACAACCTCCAATTATTCCAAGCCTTTCCACTAATTCTGCGATGTCAAGTGACACACTCTCCCCGCTGAAGCGAGGGAGCTTCTAGGGCTACGCATGATGCAACCATCTACGTTAGCGCCCTAAGGCCCTATCCGGGCCCAAAAAGCAATGTTGACTATCGGCTTGACCCGTTTACCGCCGGGCCTTTAGTCCACGTGCGGCAACAGTCAGCACTTCGTTACTCGCAAGGTTTTACGTTGCAAGAGATTCGTTGCAACAACCAGCTACCTATTCGGTTGGTAAAGTGCAAGGAAAGTATATATCAAGCCGTTGGGGACTACAAGCAAAGGAGGGTGTCAATTCCCCATCCCCACTGAAGTGGGGAGTACCCTTGACGCAGTTTTTTATGGTGACGTTTCCAAGCTACACCCCCGTCAACTTGATAGTTGCTTCGTCGGATTTATATATAACCTCTATCTCTGTTTTCTGCGACGGAGGATATGGTGTTACGTAACTTTGATACCACGCTTCATCTGCATGGTTCACATCTATTGTCGCATTGAAGTACGGCACGTTGGGCACATCAAGCATTATCTGGCGCATGATGTCTTTGCCCTCCCACTTACCAAGCCCAGGCAATGCGGTATCGGGGTCGGGGTCACACTCCCACAGCGGGTAGTCATACGGCGACCACCCGAAGCTCTTGAAATATGAGTGATACGGCGCAACGAAATCATCCCACCACCACTTCCCAGTATAAATAATCACATCAGGAACCTTGTCTGTGATAGCCTTGCCCCACTTCGCTATCCGCTCGACGGTCCTTATTCCTTTGATGGCCCACTTGTCCTCGAAGTCCAGCGCAAGCGGTAGCTCTCTTTCTGGCAGGTTGTCTACAACGAACTGGGCGTGCTTCTCCTGGTTTACATAGTATCTCCACATGCTGTATGGGCCTCGAAGATAGCCAAGCTCTTTGGCCAGCTTCATTTGCTGCGGAAAGACTTTGTGAATGCTGTGCGGGGGCCAGAACAGCGTGAAGTTGAAATAGGCAAACTTGTATTCGCCCGCGTCGGGGAATGTTGTTGCCCCCCAGCTATCGAAGCCTTTTGTTGTCATGTTGTTCCTTTTGTCATCTTAGTCTAGCCACCTGGAAGATTGCCGACGATAGGTTTGCGGGTGCGCCGTTGCCGTGCTCTACTTTCATGATCCAACTGGTCGATGCTTTCCGTGCTCTCATTTGAAAGCTACCCGTTGTTTGGATGTACGTAGACCCCGCATCTTCTTGAGAGATAGCTAACCCCGTGGCGGTGTCTTTCTCTATTATCTCTACAAACGTCGCTGAAGTCGGCGGTTGTGACCATTTCACAAGATAGGAAAACAACCATATAGTTTTTTCTGGTACGCCTGTTAGGAAAAACTCACCCGTAGCTGGGCTTCGCTTTATTCCTTGCGCCCACGATAACCTTAGTTCGTCAGCGTCTAAAGCAGAGTCATCCTCATATGTAACGAGAGTCGCCGTTCCGGTTGGAATAACTTGGTTTTCTCCTCGAAACATAGCCGCGGTCTGGTGCGGCAGCACGCTAAAGAACCCACTCAGAGCCTCGGCGTTCAAGTCGCCCTTGCTGTCTAACAAGCCCGATAACCGACTGGTCGCTAGTTGCTGTGTGTTCATCTGCAACCGTAGCTCATCTATCTCGCCGGTGGTCAACTGCTGTCCCAAAGCCAGCTTCGCAAACAAGTCACCTATTTGTGGCATTGTCTTTCCTTTCGGCACACAGGATGCGCCCGCTAGTAAACCCATCGTCTTCAAGAACGAACGTCGTTTCATAACACACCTCCCGTACCAGCGTACTACGTATGCGTTCTCGCAACAATAGGAAATAGGTCACAGCATACCTGTTTCTGATTTTAGTGCCCATACTTCCACGAAGTACTCATCCACAACATTATCGACATCAATCGTAATGGAAATAATATACTTCTCTCCGCCCGTAAGTAATTTTAGCGGCTTCATGGTTAGCTGGTTGCCGCTTGCTGTGTGCGAACCCGCGGGCATGACTGTTCCCTCAACGTCTGTCGTGGTTCCTCTCTTGTAAACAGCCACCGTCTTTGTGGTCGAGCCAACCGTAGTCGCCCACGGCCACGTTATCGTCCACGGTATCTCTGCGTTCTCGCCCTGCTTTAGCGGACTCTCAAGTATCCATGTTTTGCTCATGCGTATGCCTCTCTGTACCTGCGTCGCAAATCCCAAGATGGGACTAGCCCTCTTTTGAGTTCGTCATAGAAGCTCTGTGTCTTGCTGAAGATAAACACTCCCGACCCGCCAGCTATGAAGCCTGCTTGATTTACCGCACACGCCAACAAGACATCTACTGCCCCTGCACGAGCCATCGCTTGACTGGAGCCGTCTGCCACCTTTGTCGAACCCCTGGCTCCCGTATCTCTTGGGTTATCGCCAGAGTCAAACTCCTCAACCCATCGAGATGTTTCGCCTGCCCCTTGAGCGTCTGCCGTAGTCTTGTTTTCGTAGTGAGCCGAGGCCAGCATTCCGCCCGCCGCCCCAGTCAGTGATATTGAATTAGTGTTCGTCCCTGTTTGGGATACTGTAGGAGCTAGACCGCTTGCGCGGTATAAAGATATTGCGCTGACTGTGCTAACCAAAACGGTGTCGTTCGGCGTAAGGGTAATGTTCTTCCCAGCACCAACGACGGGATTTAGAATATACCCAATGTATGCAGTAAGTCTGGCGGCGGCGTTGTCGTATGTGGCAGTTGCCAAATCTACGGGAGTTCCCATGTTGCTTGCAAACGTGGCTGTTCTGGCTACGCCAGTGTATTGCATTACGTGTCCCGCATATATGACGATTCGGCCAGTGTTGTCTCCAATAGTTATATTGTCCATAACCACGCCGTCAGCACCGCGGGTATCTATAGCGGCATCAAACTCAACTCCCATTATGCACCCCAGCCAAGCGTAAAAACCAGCCCCTTTGCCGGTGTCGTTTGAATGACATCGCTATCAACAACGATGAGATCATTTGTATTCACGACCTCGCTCCCATCACTCTTGATTACGGCGGGAGCGGCGGCTGTGTCCGAACCAGTCTCGGTTGTGTCAATCGTGAGAAGCGTGGAAAGCAGGTCCACAGTATCTGTGGCATTCCGTATTTGAAAGGTTTGTGTTCCCGTAACGCCCGCCGTGTCCACTTCGGCATGGGCATACACTAGGCTTAGCCCATCAAGATCGGGTGGAACGTGAAGCCGCCAATCACCCACATCATTTGTGACGGACAGGTCGGCAGCCGCCTCCACAAGACGAGGTTGAATATAGCGAACCTGCAAATTGCTTCTCTGGACAAACTTTGCGGTTCCCCCATCAATGACCAAGAGCGTATCAGTTTGTGCTGGCACAGCCGCAATGTCAGAAAGCGCGTCTTCTATCCCAGCAAGCAGGTTCGCGTAAGTAGTGTACTTTGCGACTCCGCCATCAATAATCAATACCGTATCTGTGCCCGCATACCCCGTAGTGATGGCGCTCGTGGCATCCTCGATGCCTGCCAGCAAGTTCGCTACCGTTATCTTCTTGGTAGCATTGGCGTCATCGTCTACTATTGCAAACTCGTCTGTTCCTGCTGGCGCAGTGAGCGCCGTCATTTCGCTAATCTTTGTGTCTGCCATTAGTCTCTATCCACCTGTTCTGCTGTCAATAAATAGTCTCTGAACTGTGCGTTCAAAACATACGTTGCGGCGTCGGCTACCTGTTCCTCGTAAAAAATCTTGTCGCCCGTTTCCATCAGTATGCGTGCGCCGGAAGTCTCAAAGCCGCCGTTGCTGAGAAGGTTGACGCCCGTGCCAGCCGCGATGTCAATGCACTCGACGGCATCGAAGTAGGCTACTGCTCCGTCAACCGCGGCTCCTGTAAGTATCAAGTTTGCGCTTGTGCATTCAGCAGGAGCGGTAAAATCTTTTGTCACAGCGGCATAGGCGGTGCCAGAAACCCCCGTGTTCGTGTTGCTGAAGATATAGCCCCTATTATCTTCGTCGTATAGCCTATAACGAGCCTGATTCGTGCCATCTCCTTGTGTAAAGAATCCTAACCTGTACTTCTTTCCCGCAACAAGCGTTAGCCCTTGTCCAAGGGCCGTGTTTGTGCTCGCGCCCATCGTCAACTTCGCCGCAACATTACCCTCGTGTACTATCGTAGTCTCAATCGCTAAAGCACCGTTACTCGCCGACTCCGTCCAATTCGCCCATATGTCAGCCCCCTCCATCAATATAAAGAACTCTGTCTGGTCAACATTGTAGGTCGCAAGTTCGTGCGTGCGACCCTCGCATTGCAATAAATAATCCCTGAACTGCGCGGTGACATTGTGCGTCACAGTATCATCTCCACAACAGCCATCGTGTCTTCTTGTGACTCTAGCTCTGTACCTGGTATGCGAATGATGGGCAGGTAGCCATACCTACTAAGCACTTCATTTAGTATCGCATCCCTTATCACGTCGTTCGCCTTCTGTTCGGCTGACTTGTGGGCGAACGTGCCGTCTAGTTCAATCGGCTGTGGTTGCCCATCGTACACCACGAAGTCCACTTCCTTCTCTTGTCCTGGTATCGAGTGCGGCGTCATAAACTCTTGCTGGAAGTCGAAATCTTTTCCTTTGTTATATAACGCACGCGCAAACCGCTCCTCTAAGTCCGATGCAGACTTACCCTTAACATAACCGGACAACACCTCGTCGTCCGAGTGCCCTCCTAGCCGGTTTAGTGGTAGCTTGGGTGGCCTTGACGAGAGCCTGTAGCGATATTGTTTCATGTTAAGCCTCTCTAAGAGTCAGCGTTACCGTTCCCCCAATCCACTTTTGAAGGGTGTTGACGAATTTCCTAAAGAACGACGGTGCTTCAATGAAAACGTAAACATTGTTCATAAGAGCGTCATTCGCCAGCATCAGCACCGCCTCGGCAGACTGGGCCGACTGAAGTATCCACTGATAGAAGTCTATCGGGTCGTGGTCTTTTCCGCCTCGCCGTGTTCTCTGTAGACTACTGATCTTTACGCGCACGTTCCACTGCCGCTTCATCGGCGTTCTGGCAAGCCCCTTTAGTACGGTTGCGCTTATTACGACAGGCGTTGTCGATGTGTTCGTCATCATGCGCAGGCGAACACGTATCTTTTCTCTGTTACCGAGGTTCAAAGGAACATTGTCTCTTGGTGACTGGTATAGTTCCGTAGCCTGTATCCAGTCAGAGTCGGTAGTTGAGCCTACGCCCTGGTCTATCTGGTAGTCAACGCCTATGTTAGCTACGGTTCCAAGATTCTTAGAAACAACAGATAGTTCCTTGAACAGCTTTGGCAGACTGGCTGCGCCCATGTCCATTGCCGATGTTTCCACAACAGACTCCCACACATATTCCTGATTGGAGTCTTTTAGTGGGTTCAGCGACTCGTCTGGGAAATCAATGTAAACAAGGTCTGCGCCAACCGAAATCCACAACCTCAGCGGGTTAGTGGAGCCGTTCTGTGGCTGGACAAACAGGTTGCGCACGCGCTGTCCCGCTTCCCATGCTTCCCATATTGGGTGCCAGATATTCCCACCTTCGGTTAGGGCGTAAACGCTGGACGTGTTGGCTGGGCCTCCATCAACGGCGGCAAAAACCATACCTACGCCACCTGCTAATGCAGATACGCTACCTTGCAGACCGTCAGGTAGGCCAGCACCCTTCCACGGGCCGATGTCATCCAGCGTTCCGCCGTAAAGCCGCTCCAGGGAATAACTCCATCCCAGATATAAGAATAAGTCCTTTGCTAACAGCGGCGCATCATACGTCGTTTGTTCTATAACCGTATCCAAACCAACGTCCAGTCGAGATGGGCGGTCATTCTTTAGCGAGTAAATACCGTCCGTGGTTCGTGCCCACACCTGGTCGTTATATGACACAAGTTGAAGGATGTTGAACCCTTCGGGGAACTTGATGTCATCCCCAAATACAAGGTCTGTGTTGAACGCCTTTACATCAGAGCGGCTCATGTACCACGTATCGTTCTCTGCCCGCCATATCTGCGGTCCATCCACGGGGTCATTGAATGCCAACAGCCTGTCGGCATCGTTGGCGGCGGTTGTGTCGTCCTGCCCCGTTAGTGTTCCAGAGTTGTTGTAGAAGGTGTATATGTTCGCTGTGGTGGAGCGGGCCATATGTGCTATATTCTTAGACACAGCCACGTCGAACACGATGCTGGCTATAGCATCGCCCGCTGCCTGTGTGGCAACGTCCCACTCGTCGCTGGTTTCATTCCACACATATATTACAGAGTTGCCCGAGGCGGGCTGAGTAACGTGGTATAGGGTTGTCCCGTCCAACATGAATAAGTGATGTTTACAAGCAACGTCAGCGTCAACCACTCTGTAATACATGGTGTCGCCAGCAGCCGCCCATGTTGAGCCTCCCGTTGAATAACAAGAGTCCGTTCCTGATGTGTCTACCCCGACTGACCAATGGTTTGTGGCGTTGTCTGTGGCCGCTCCATAAACAACGACGTGGTAAATTGTGCCGTGCGCTAGTGTCGGCGTTCCTGTTGCAGTAAAAGCGAGCCACTTGCTTACAATATCCGTGACGGTAGCAGTTGTGGTTGTGGCCGTAACACCGGCAATAATGGCGTCCGGCTTGTTGCTGCCGTCATCTGTCCACAGCTCGGCGGTAAATGTGCCAGGGTTGCCCCTGCGCCTTAGAAGAATAAGTGTCTCTGCAGCATCGTAGCTCGTGGTATCTTGTGCCACAACGGTGAACTTGGAAGAGAAGTACAGCTTGTTTCCAATGAGCGGTCTGAACGTAACCGAACCAGGAATGTGCATGTTGTAGTCGCGGTGGTCTGTCGGGGCCCACTTCCACAGCATTCCGTGTGTTAGCTTGCCAGGAACGTATGAGGTTAGGAAATTCCCTGAATAAAAGCGCGACTGGTCATCGGAAAAGTCCTCTTGTCCTCTGCCGCCGTGCCATGTGTCTTGTTGTAGATGGGAATATGTGGGATCGTAGTCGCCCCACTTCCTGCCGCCACCTGTCTTGAAGATGGTAGACGGCGTTTGTCCAGTCTCTTGAATGGACTGAATGCCCCTAAGACGAACACCCCATTGTTGCCCGCCCCTTATCCCCAGAGCAAGCTCATGTGTCGGATTAGATTCCTTGGGTCCTACTTTAACCTGTACTGTCATTCTCCCTCGGGGACACTCATCTGGTCCCTCCACGCGCCCCGCGACAATATCAAGAGCTTAGGGCTAGCCTTCGGTTGCCACGGTTTGTAAGTCTCCCTTGCGATGGCGAGGTCTTGTCTGGCATCGTTTAGCCTCTGAAGCAGGAAGTCATCGCCGCCCTGCATGCGGCTGTTCTGCCACACAAGAGCCTTCTCGACGCAAGCCGCCAAAACAAGCTGGTCTGGGAACCCCTCGTAAACAGCGTCTTCGTATGTATTTAGAATAGGATGAACGCCTCTATACCATACCCGCAGGCCTCTCCCCGCCACAAGTTGCGGCAACACAAGTAGTCCAGTAGAGCCGGCCGTGGCCGGAATGTATTCCCAGTCCAATATCTGCATCCACCGGTTGTCGTTGGCGTCGGTTGTTTTGCCCTGAACATCAACCCTGAATGGGGGGGCACGTTTCCACGAGGTAGAGTAGGTATACTCTGTCTGAGTAGCCGCGGTGTCCAATGTCGTGGTATCGACAAGTGGTATCTCGCCCAAAGACTTCAGGGCGCGGTTGACTGTCCGCATCATGTCGTAGAATGGATAGAAATCGTTTGTAAACCCGAAGGTATCTCCAGCCGCAGGCGCAACGGTATACGAGCTTGCCGCAGACGTGAACGTGCCAGTGCTGTCTGTGTAGCTCGTGACGAGGGCCATCTGGCCCTCTGGCGCTTCGCCATCCGTGGACTCTATAATGAATGCCGCCCAGCTTACAGAATCCTCGTCACCTTGCGTGTCAGCCTGCTTGCTGTCTACGACTGTCGCCGTTGTGCCACCTGTTGCGGTGGACACGGTTAGCTGTCCAAGTTCTGCATAGAGGTCCACCAATAAAGTTGAGAGTGTATAGCTCATCTATTTCTCCCGTCCATTCAGATATGGCGCTAGCCACACACGCTGAAACATGTCATTACAACGAGGTGGCGCAACGCCTTCGGTGCCCTTCCTGAAATCCTGATGAGGACTGCGGAACGGAACAGAGCGCTTCCGCACCAGCTCCATCTTGTAGCCGCACCTCATACACGCGTAGATGTACACCTTTTTACTTGTCCTTCCACGGCAATTCCGGTACCGTGTGATGAGTTTTGTCGGCTCCTTGCAGTCTGACATGAGGTTTATTAATTACCATTATATTAGGGTCATCCTTATATTTATCTTTTATCTCTCCCGCCAGAACCGCATCATACGTCGTTGCCCCGCTGGAGAACAGGTCAACTCTTTTGCCGCCGACTGCGACTTCGCTTATTTGTTTTCTTCCTGAATTCACTATCATGAACTCCTGTGTCTGATACGTCGTCGCCGGTCTCCTGTCTATCTCGTTCATCACTCTTCTCTGCTTCGCCATTCTCGATCTCCTCCAACAGCGGTATCAAGTATTTCTCGGTGATTACATCAAAATCGAAGTCTGACGCAAATTCCACTGCCTTGTCCCGCATCTCTTTGCGCAAGTCCCCTGCCTTCCACAAATCATAGGCCTCTTCCAGAGCATCGACAATGGCGTCTACGTCTGGGATGGCCCAATAGCTATTCATCGGCGTATGCCGCCTACCGACGGCTGGTATCAGCCAACCTGCGCCTACTAAGTCGGCTGGTGCGGTGAAGTCAGTCGTTATCACAGGAGTTCCGCATGCTTGACTTTCTATTAACGGCACTCCAAACCCCTCGCCGCCCGATGGCATCAGTAGAACGTCAATTGTGCTGTAAATCTCCGCCATCTTCTCGGCGGGAAGGTTCGATTGTAGTTGCCACATATCAGGCGAGTATGGCATAAATCCCCGTATCTCTGCCATCTGTGTCAGGTCCAATCCTCCCGTGGCTCTTGTTGGGTCACAGTGGATATACAATCGTACATCATCATGGTTCTTGTTGAACCGCCCCCAAGCATCGAAGGCGTATTCCCATCCCTTCCGGTCAATCGGCTCTATATTGGAAGCAACCATCCCCGCAACAAACTTCCCTCTTGCCTGGAACATTTCCTTGTGTTGTGGTCGCGGGTAATAAATCTTAGTATCCACTCCGTGAGGCAAATACCGCGGATTGGGTAGCCCAACCCTCTCAAACTCCCTGAGTGCGAATGGACTCATTGCCAGCGTGTAGTCTGCATAGCGCAGTTTTGATGCTACATCCGGCGGGATTGGGTCATGGTCAACCGGCGAAAGCGGGCACCACTTCACTCCCATGCTCTTTAATTCCTGAATGGTTTCTTCGGGGATTACCCAGGCATCAATAAGGGTAATCATCAGGTCGATGGGGAGTCTTTTGGGCCACTCCACCATACCTCCGGTGGCTGGATGTTCTGGCCCGCCAGGGACGTGAACTATTCCTTCCCATACTACCCCCATGGTCGCTGTAGTTGTGATAACCACGACGTTGTGCCCCAGCCCCATCAGGCGGTGAACAAACTCTTTCGTTTGAATTCCATAACCGGTCGGGAAAAACGCGGCGGCGCTATGCCAGGCAATGTTCATTGTAGTCCTTTCCGTACATAACCGGCCCCGATAGCGAGCACAATTAGTGTAGCCTGCGCTTTCTGTCGCGTTGCTAGTAAGGTTTTCATGCTGCACCAGAGCCGGTCACAGGATGGTCTTTCTCTAGTATCCATACACACTCGCCACCAAGGCGTTCTTTGTGGCATAGTACCCAGCGCATTGGGCTGTAGAAGCCAAAGTCTGCTTCCCAGGATGTGTTTCTGATGAAGTAATCCATGCTCTTCAGAGTAACAAACCATCTGTGCGTCGGGTCATCATGCCCATGCTCTGACTGGTAGTGCGGCAACGACAAGTGAAGCTGTCCGCCCATACAGAGTATTCGCCAGCACTCTTCAAGAGACTTTACTAAATTGTTAAGGTGCTCTAGCACATCCTTGGCATGGAGGACATCCATTGAGCCGTCTTCCCACGGCCAGGGATATTCGTTCAAGTCGTGTGTTATGTCAACGTGGTCTGCATGTTTATGTAAGTCGTGATTGATTGCTCCGTCAACAGGTCTGCGTCCGCAACCTATGTTGAGTATCAAGATACGCCTCCACCATCAAATGACTCTGCATTCTTCGGTGGAACCAGGATGCTTCCGTCACCTTTTCTGATCTCCTCGTAGGCATACAGCGGCATCTTGAAGAGGCCGCACTGCTCCGGCATCCAAATCTCCATCCCCATACCAGCGGCCTTGCCAAGCCAGAACGCCATGCTTTCACGTTGGTAACTCCACTCGCCATCCAGGGACAACTCGATTCCGAAGAGTTCCAGTCTATCGAACCGCCTCTGGTGCACCGCGAGTGCGACGGCGTAGGACATCGTGCAGCCGAAGATTTTGTCTATCGCCATCTCCCCCTTGTAGATACGCCCGAGAAGGTCCGCCTGGATGTCTCTCAGCGGATAGTGTGTCGATGTCGGAACGTCCTCATAGTGCCTCTGCATGTAGATCGGATGGTCGTGTTCCATCTGTAACCATCCCCAGTGGTCAAATCTGTGCTCTTTGGTAAAGTCCCAGCGTGGGTGGAGTTGGAACCAGGCAGTTGCAGCCCCCACACCAAAAAGGCCGTGCATCTCGTTCATGCACCAGACCTCGATGTCCCTTTCGCCGTATGGTGCCCACGCCCGAGTTGTCCATGCCGACCCGACTATTGCCACGGTTCTCTTGTTTTGGCGCGACGCCCTGAGAAAACCCAAGAGACTCGGCGGCGCTGGTTCTGCCATGTCCTGCAAGGGATCGAAGCCTATGGCCTCGTAGTGATCGGCTGCCCCATCTTCCCTACGCGCCATGCGAACTGGGCATCCGCAGACGGGGCACTTCTTTAGGTCTGTCGTAAACATAATTGCAAGGCGGGGCGGGCGGGCCGTAGCCCCCACCGCCCCGCTCCTTTCTATTCAGTTGTTGGGATGAACTTCTCGTAGAGACTCATCATATCGGCTTTCAACTTCTTTTCCTTGTTGAGCCGCTTTAGACTCTCCACGATGATGTCGGTCGCCTTCTCGCCGATGGGTATATCGACATCGGTGCCCTCTGTCCAACTCATCTTATTAGTGCCTGGCTCGGTCGCGATGCCGAACGCTCGTATCTCCTCCTCCGTGAAGGAGAGAGACATTTTGAGTTGGTTCAGTATCCGCAAAGTCACATAGTCGCCCTCTGCTGGAAGGACCGTAAGGGCCACAAGGCGTTCAAGCACTGACATGTTCATTCTTTGATCTCCTTATGCACTCGACTGCGCCGCAACCATGAGGTAGTACTTGGTGGTGTGCACGTAAAAGGTCAGTAGATGTGTGCACGTCGGCGTTGAACCCGCCGTCTGCCAGAACCCGTTGGTCGCGTTCGCTATGGTGAAGAGTGTTGGGGTCGTGCCGTTTACATCCTCGAAGTTGATGAACCCGACCGCGGTGTCTGGTGCGCTACCAGCTGTGTATGTATAGCGGATGTTCAGGGCCGCGTTACGGCCACCAGGGTTCGTTCCCGTGTGCCTGAAGTCGAGGTTCAACGCGTACTGCTGGCATGCTTCAACCGTCGCCAGGGCGGACGTGATTCTAAATCCACCCGTGGAGAAGAAGGTTCCGGTTGCCGCAGCATCAACAGCTCCGCGGGCATCCACGCCAAGATACGCCGTCGCCGTGACCGTCGCACCACGGGAGTAGAAGCACCCGTCCGCATTGATCCAGACTCTCTCTGTGCCAGCGCTTGTGCGCCCCACAAAGAAGTCCCCACTCTGGCTTGATGCACCAGTAAGCGTGAAGATGTCCGTTGCAGCTACTTGCTGCGTCATTTCGTACTCGCCGTTAAGCCCCATTCCGAGGCCCATAAACGTACTTGATCCGGTAGTCATGATTATGCCTCCTCGCTTACGGAGACTTCGGCTCGATACAGAAGATTTTCAGCCGTGCGTCCATATCCACCGAACCACTTCCAAGCATAGCTTGTCCATTGTTCAGCAAGACCCTGTTGCAACGGTCCAACCAACTCGCCAAACTCACCGATTGATGGGGCGTACACTTTCGCAAGTGAAGCCGGTCCACCAAACATGATGATGTGCGCGCTGTCTGCATCCGTAGCGTTTGTGCCTGCGGCATGTGCGAACCTCAATCCGCCATTCTCGCCTTCTCCGGCGATTACGATGGAGTTGCCTGTGCCCAAGCTTGTGATCTTCACCCGCTCACTATCTGGGTAGAAGGTCGAAGCCGTTTCTTCAGTGCCAAAGAGGTTCAGCCAGTAGCCAACAGCCAGGTTCGATGTCGTGCCGAGCACGATGGTTGTTGCCAGCCGAGCGGCAGCACTCGATAGCGTGGTTGCTACTGTGCTATGTGCATCTGCGCCCGCTCCGTAAAGTATTTTTGCCCAGCCACTTGCAAGAATCTTGAAGTTGTGAAGTCTTCCGACTTCGTTATTCAAAACCATGTCCCCATCCTGGTAGATGGCCACGTTCACAACGTTACCGCCTGTGGCGATGTCGCCTAGAACAAAGTGGTCAGTGATACCAGCCCATGACGGGGGTCGGCCTTCGCCTTCCCAGCCAGGAATATTGAAGTGACTTAAGCGTCCAGCAACGTTTGCGAAGATTGTCTCATTCGCGCGTGATGCTGTCGTGCCTGCGTCCAAGTCGGCTCGGTTGCCATTGCGCTGGACAAGTGCCCCGCCAAGGGCAGCTTCCATTGCCTTGAAGTCCACCAATTCCATCCAATCTGTTACCACACTATCTCATATAAGATGTGCGACTTGGTCATTTCTGCCAAGTTCTCTAGCTTTATTGTTCGCTAGAGATCGGACTATCGCTTCTCCCGAATGGGAGCCTCTTCGCTTAGTCTCTGCGGCTAGTTCGGAATCAATTCCCAGCAAACTAGAATACCCATTTAGTTCCTTGAGTCTTTGGTATATCTCTTCTCTTTGTTCTTGCACAGCAACCGGAACTCCAACTCCTCGATACTTATTAGATTTGGTATTAGCCAATTCCAACAGAAGTTCCGCTCTGTCTTTCTTTACGATAAGATGAGGGATTAGCTCTGGAAGAAGAGCGCGTAATTCAGCAACTCTAAGTCTCCATTCATACTTTGGTTTCTTGCCAATCCCGCTTATACGCATAGAAGAGATTTTACCGTCAAAATGAGCTGTTAGCCAATCCATAATAACAACAGATGTGTTGGTAACACCAACGACTGGCGTGTAAGACGGCGAGCGTCCTTGTCCGACTGTCTTTTGAATGGAAAACCATCCATCTCCATCTATCATTCCAGCTAAGTAACTCATTTTATCCATTTGTTTGCCCCTTGCCTCGGGTTACCATCTCAGGCTTTCCCGATATTCAGAAGAGGTTTAACGAACACGATTTAATTCATGTTCAAGCCAACCGCTCGTGGTGAGCGGGAGTCATAATCGGTGAAGTGTTCAATCAGAGCCTTTTGAGAGGTCTGAATGCCATCCCCCCACATATCAACAGTTACATCAACTACTGCGTCAGCAAGAACCTGCGGTACGATGTCCTGCACTTCGCTCAGTGGCGTGGTCGTAACAGCCATATCGCTGATGTAGGTCATTTGTACTGTGCCGCCCTTGGTCAGATCGGCCATAGCCTGAGCTGCGCCTGCGGCACCTGACGTTTCGCTAATCGGTTGAGCGAGTATGTCGTATAAACGACGCCTTATCCCGCCCTGTTGATAGTCGTTCGTCCGTTGGACTTTCAGGCTGTTTGGTAATGTTGAAAGTTGTGTTACAGCCATTCTAGTGTCCTTTTAGATTTTTTTATGTTGGCAGTAGCTCCCTTTTACGGGCCTCTGCCATGAGTTCCTTGATTTTAGCCTCGTTGGCTATTGGATGTTTTTGTAGCTCACTGATGCTATCAAGCAACCCTTCGTCGTCTGTTGGAGCGACGTTCTTCCCGACGCTACCAACAACAGCTCCCATGCCGACACTACCTTGCTTCGCTGCTTTGTCCTTGTAGTTGTCAGCAAAGGTGTCGAGTCTATCGTAAAAACCATGTTCTCCGATAGTTTCCCAATCCTCGTTGACTTCCTTCAGAAGAGCAGCATAATCTTCGTTGTCGTCCCAGTCAATCTCGGCATTCGCTAAGACACGACGCGCGTACTTGGTCATGCGGTCAGTAACCCCAACGTCCTCACCACCACCAGTGGCGGGTTGGGATGCTTCTCTGCCCATTTCGCGTTCAACTAGCTGGTCAACTACCATGTTCTTGGCGGCGGCTTCAACATCTCCGCCCGCCTTGTCCAGGTACTCGGCCACTTTGCGAACATCGGCAAAGCGCGGGTCAGTAGTCTTTTTGAACCTTGCATCGACCAATCCTTCAAGGTTCATTTCTTCTGCTACTGCCTTCGCTAGCGCACTTACGTCTACCTGCGGTTGCTCAGAAGCCGGTGTCGGAGAAGTTACAGAAGGGGCTGGCACTAGTGGAGCGTCAACCGTATCCTGAATGTCCTTCGATGTGGTATCCTTTACGTCCTCAGTCATCTTACGTCTCCTATATTACCATATGTTATGTTATGTTGCAAGGACTATCGTACTATTTGCTTATTGGGCACCTCCTAGTATCATCTCTAATACATCCTCTGTGAACCCCATCTGTTCCAGTTTTCTCTCCAGAACAGGCGGGTACGGCTTGCCGTCCATTAGCAGACTATAGGCCTCGTTTCCAAGAGCCTCCCGAAGTAGCTCTGGCGGTATCTGCGTTTGTGTTAGCAGTTGCTCCGCGAAGTCCTGCACGCCACCCGACCCGACGCCCATCTCCCCAAGAATGTCTCTTACAGATGGCCCTGGTCCTGGCTTGATGAGTTTGCCAACGTTTATCGTGCTGGCTGCAATGAGGGCCTCCCAATCTTCCTTGATGTCCATGTACCTTTCTAATTCTGGGTGTGATTTCCAATAGGCTCTCGCGTCTTCGTCAGAGAGATACTTTGCCTCGTTGTAGCTGTCCCACTTGTCCCAAATGTCAGAGCCTAGTTCTTCTTCAATGGCGGTATACATCTCGCCTCTGTAATAAGCCTCTATCTTGTCCAGGCTTGTATAGAACGCAGACAGCGTAGGCGAGAACATAATGGTCTGGTCTTTCCACTTCATCGCCATCTCAAGCACAGGGTTTGCATCCAGCATATCGTAGGCTTGCTGCCTATCGTCTGGGTCGTCCCCCATGAGGGCGTAGTAAGCATCCTGCAACTCCCAAATATTTTTCCCGAAGTTGTCTCTGCCGAGTTCGAGCATCTGCTTGTAGGCGTCTTTGGCGTTCAGCCATGCGCCCCTTGTGGCGTTGTCAGGCATATCTAATATCGCCGCTATGTCGGCAATGCCAGCCATAAACCTGTCCCTGTCTTGCTCCGGCCATTCCTCCATGTGCCCCTTGTCTTCATAGAACCTGTTCAAAAGCTCTGGGTTCATATCCGCGGCTTCTGCTATATCGTCAGACATACTGGGCGGAATGCGGGACATGACATTGTAGACGAACGACCTGTCTCTATCCAGTCCGCCTTTCTTTGAAAGCATGAGCGCATCCATGAACGGGTACGCCTCACGCATGTTACTGATGGCTCTTTGCATCTCTGCGGGGCTATACATTGGTTCCATCTCCCACAGCCGATGCCAGTCTCCGTAGAACTTGTCTATCTGAATGTCGGAGCGTGTACGTCCTTTGAACCCGACGCCCAAGAAGAACGATGAGATTTGCCCTGGTGCCCTTTCCTTTGTGGCACGCAACACAGCCTCGTCCCACAAGTCACCCTTTTTTTTATTGGCGGCGTCTATGATTTCCGCCTCTGTATAAGCGCCCTCGTTCGCCATTGCCGCCAATGTGCGCCCAACGCGGTTTCGTTCGTATGGGTCTAGTCCGCCACCCATCAAAGCAACCCACGGGTCAAGCTCTATTGGGTTGTCGAATGCAAGAGCGCCAACAGCCTTGATGGTTCTGGTCTGGGGAATAATACGTCCAGCCCAGCGGTTCGCAGCGTCTTCTTCGCCCTTGGCATACAAACTCATTGCCACGGCAAGAGAGTACAGCGTGTGCGTTGACGGGCCATACTTATTCATATCCATAAGCAGGCCAGTGAACCAGCTTGTTCTCTTGTACGGGTCATTGAAGTCCACGTTGGTAAGCCCATTTATTGGGTTTAGAGTAGCCTCAAGGTTGAAGTACATGGGGTTATCCCAATCCAGCCCCAGTAGTTCATTGGAGTTTATTGTATACTTCCACCAGCCTGGCGCGCCCGCGTGTATCTTTCCAAGCATGTCTTTGTAGCGCAAATACTGTGAGGCAATAGCGGGGTTACGAGCTATGCGCTGTGCCATCTTTTGATACGTTTGGCTGTACCAGAACTGGTATGGATATATGTATCCCGCCAGTGTGTCTATGTTCCTGCGGGCACGGTAGTCATGCAGTATGAAGTCGCGGGTTTGTGTCGCTACATCTGCCGATAGAATACGGGCTTCTTTTACCATGCCGTCGGCTGATGCCTCGAATAGCTTTAGCGCCTCTTCCATCTCGTCTGTATATGCAAGGTCAAGTATGTTTCCGCGAGATGCCTCTAGCCCGCCAAGAACCGACTGGCGCAGTTGCGCGACGCCCTCTTTCTGCTCGTACATTGACCTTGCGAGAGACGGCTGGCCGTCAAGCGTTGGCGGTGGGGGTATCTTTTCTAAGACTTCTGTTGCTTCTCTGGCAACAACCTCGGCACCTTCAGCCGCTATCCGTTCTTGAGTTTTACCAAAGCGTCTGTTATATAACACATCATAAGCCATGTCCGAATCGACTTCGGTTAGGTCTTTGAACATCTTCTTTGATGCGCCCTCAGAACGATACAGGAACTCGCCCGCCTCGTCTTGGGCGTTTATTGCGTTCAGAAAGTGAGCTGGTTGTGTAATCCCATCATCTAATGCCGCAAAGACTGTTTCCCCGCCAGCCCCACCAATGGCAAAGCGCGGCGTGGGTGGGCGGAAGTAGTGCAGCCCGTCAGCGAACGGGAACGCATTGGCGTACTTGTCGGCCTCTTGATACCACCTTGCCGCCAACTGCATTGCGCCATCGTCAAGCGGTGTGCCGAATGCGCCAGTCATAAAGCCAGACATCTCACCGTATAGGCCATTAGCTTGATGAAAAAGCTCCTCGCGCATAGCCTTCCAATACTCGTATTTCATATCCACAAATGAGTCTTGGGCTATTCTCAGGAACTCCCGCTTGCGAGCCTTGTATGGAAGCGTAACGTCAGCAATTACAGCAGATGGTTCTCCCCTCAGCGCCCCTATTCCTAGCTTGTCCCACTCTTCTACGAGGTCCAACGGTTTACGGCTTTTGCGCACCCTGCCGATATTTTGCTGGAATATGTCAGCGTTTTCTGTGGCAAACTTATTCAAGGTGCCCCACGTTGTTTCGTCCGCCGTGTATCTACTTAGAATTTGAGATAGCTCTTCTTTCTGTGCTGCCGGAAGCGTGTGTATCATGTTGCGCGCTCGCGAACGAGCCGCATTCATCGCGTCTACGGACGCAACCATCGAGTTGTTGTTAGATTCAATTACTGCGCCGAACTGTAGTTTAGTCGCATCCCCAGCCCCCGACTCTGTCAGGGCAATGGCGTCTGGTAGCGCAGGGTTGCTCCGAGATATGGTTGGCATCTCTTCTAGAGCGTCGTCGGCAAGCCTGCCTAGCTCATCAAAGACAGCCGTGGTGTTTCTGAGCGCATCGTCCACGTTTCCCGACATCATAAGGGCGTCTGTCATGTGTGGCATCAGCCCCATTCCGTCAAGCGCCTTCAATGTGTCGGCATCCAACCACTGTGATATGTGCTTCCATACCTCTATGTTCTTTGAGCGCAGGGCGTTTGTCGCCACCCTTGCGTCGCCGAAGTTGTTGACGGTTGTGTTTACAAGGAACCTTACAACATCGTCGCTCATGCCGCCTGCCTTGATGATCGGCTCTAGCGTTGGTAGTCCTTTTCCTAACAACTGGCGCATGGTTCTATCTATGGTTTTGCCAACTATCAATCGGGCGCTATTGCGCTCCACCTTTTCGCCTAATTTGAGGCCCCAGCCCGTGAGCGTCCCCCACAAGCCTTCTTTGCTCGTAACTCCGGCGGCAAGAACAGGAGACGAAATACCGCGCTCGGAAGCCCTGATAGCAGCCCCTCCCTGCCATGCCTCGCCGATGTTATGCCATCTGCTTGCGGCAAACGGGTTTGTTGGCCCCAGGTCTAACTGGATAAGGAAGTTATCCATAATGGCGTTACGCATTGCGTAGCCAGGAGACATACCCATGTAAATGTGTGAGAACACGTTGTTGGCGAACTTGAATACAGGCCCCGCCACATTTTCTAGTTTATGCAGAGCTGTTGCAACAAAACCGATGTCTTCGCCTTCTTTTAGTCTCTTGGCAACCGTTGGGTATATCTTCTCTGCCGCATCGTCAAATAGCTTATACGCGTGTTTTGCAACACCAGCCTTGTCGCCAGCGGCCAACAGCTCAGCAACCTCGTCTAAGAACTTCTGTGGGTTTGCGCCCATTGCCTCTCTGAGAACATATCCCAGGTCAAACGAAGCTGGCGAGAACAACACGCCTGCGGGAAGCTGTCCCCTCTTTCCCATCGCCATAATTCTTGCAGTTGCATCGGCCACGTCGTCCGTTGCGCCAGACGCCCGCTTGGATAGCGCCCGAAATAATTCCAGCGCATCGTCTGGGTTCTTCACGTTGTAGGAAATCCACTGAGCAACCTGTCCGCTAGTGTCTACAAGTGCGGCCCGTCTACCGTTTGTCGTTAGCGCAAGCCACCCCAAATCGTCGGCGCGGTTAACTATTGTTTTTGCCGCTTGTGCTGCGCTAGCCTCTGATATTTTTGTGAGAGAGGCCACGGCCTCTGCTTCGTCGTAATGGCTGAATGTCTTCATTGCGTCGGCAATGTCGTCTGCAATATAGAATACACTCTTCGCGTTCTCTAGATATGCGGCTTCGGCGGCTGCCTTTCCTGGCCCAATCCAGAGGTTGTACGGGTCAAACACCATCTCTCCGATGAACTCCGCGACTGGATTCTCTAATTCTGTAGCCAATAAGCCAGGGTCTTCTGTTTTACTGCGCCTTACAAACTCCGCCCGTACCGCAGGGTCAATCGCAGTTGTGTACAGAATTGCTGACGCGTTGTATGATGCCTCAATCTTGCTCGCAAAGTCGCCAGGTGCCCTAACGGTTCTTGCCAAGTTATAGCCAGCGATACCGGGGCTAATTATATTTACGAGTGTGTTTGTAATGTTCTGCGACTTTGTAGCCGTTCTCTGCATAAACGATTGCAGGGTTTGCTCTTCCTCAATCAGCTCCCTAGCCCCCTCGGCAATACCACTTGCAAGCGGGGTAGACATTACTATTCTAGCCGCTAAATCAGCGCCAGGCAGTTCCGGCATCTGTAGTTGTTGTCGCAGGTCGCCCTCTTCTTGCTCTGGAACATCTACTGCACCGGCTATTGCGGGAAGGTCAGACCCCTCACCAGCCTCTCGTAGTCCGGCAACGGTTCCCAGCACTCGCTTTGTTGCCTTTGCTGGCCCCAGCAGAAGAAGGTCAACAAATGTGCGACCCGTTCCCTTGAGCAATGCCCAAACGCCGCCAGTAAACTGCTCTAGCGGCTTCTCTTTTGCCAAGGCGGCCTCAAACTCAGACTGAATCATGCTGCCGTGTTTGGTTGCAAAGCCCTGAGCGCCGGTTCCGTAATATGGGCGTCCGTGGGCGTCCCATCCTTTGGCTTCATCTGGAAGCTGTTCGCCGCTCATTCCAAGCCCGCCGGTTCTATTGGCCTCTCTATAGTCCCACTCTTGATTAGGGACGAATCCCATGTCTTCTCTGTCGGGTGGCCTGTATGAGCCATACCACGGAGCGATAGGTCCCTTTATGCCAGTAATGGGCCGTCCCTGTAAGCTCTTTCCAATATCATCTACTGCTTTTTGTAGAACAGGGTTTGTTGCCATCTAAAAACCTATCCTCCACGAAATCAAACCCGATGTATACCCAGAGCGGAAGCCCGCGGGCGAACTATATCTGCCGAGGCCTCCGCCGCCTCTGCCACCGGCGCTGTCATAGAATCCCCCCGCTGTTGCGCCAGAGCCACCAACGAGTTCCTCTTCTCCAAAGTCTAGCGCAATCCATCTTGCGTACAAGTCTTGTACATATCCCATACTCATCATGTCCGATGGTGTTAGCCCTAGCGACTGAGCGGCAAACGATGTGACAAACTCAGGGCGCACCCCGAAATTTGTCAAGAAAGTTTCCACTGCGGTTGCCGCAGCAAGCGCTGGCCCAACAGGCGTTCTGCCCTGCGCTAACTCACTCAAGCTCGACGGGGATTCCGACCACTGATAAGACGACGGGCCATAGCCACCGCCAGCCGCCAACTCTGTTGGTGTTCCGACTCCGCCCACGTTCTGGGGCCATTGGCTGTACAAATACTGCATTCCCGAACTGAGGTCTGCAAAATACGGGTCTATCTGCGGAGGTACGCCGCCACCCGCCGCGGCTGCCTGCTCTGTTGGCGTAGCACCGGACGGTTGCTGGGTAGGCGCTCCCTGTCTTTGAATTGACTGAACATCGTAAGTCGGCGCAGTCGGCGCTAAAGACTGTGTGCGCTGAACATCGTATGTTGGCGCAGGGGCAACTGGTGCTGGCGCAGGTGCTGGTTGCGGGGATATAGATTGAATGCTCTGTACATCGTATGTTGTCTTTGGAACCGCCGGTGCCACCGTCTTTGGAACCGACGGCGTGCTTTGAATAGCCTGCACGTCGTATGTTGGCGTTCGCGCTCCCGCCCTTGTAGTTACCTCTGCCTCGCGAGTGCGCGTTGGCGTTGATTGTATAGCCCGTACATCGTATGTCGTCGGGACTTTCGGGGGCGTATACGGTTTTCTGCGTTTCCTCCCGCCGCCGTCTGCTATTCTTGCCATAATTTACCTTCCTCTTATTGGCGAATACGAACGATGCCGATACTGAAGATTGCCAAAGTCTCTATTCGCCGGACCGGTTCTGCCACCCGTTGTGCGAACATAACCCTGGTCAAGTGTTCCCCCAAATAGCCGGTTCGCATCATAGTAGTCTACTGGATAATCCATATAGACAGATGACCCACCTGCGCCCATTGCAAACGTCTCCTCTCGGAGCCTAAATTCTCTTCGCCTTTCTTCTAATAATGCGAATGGGTCGCTGGGGTCTGCCGCTGCTGTTTCTTTGAACCATGCCTTTCTTATAAAGTGGCCTAGCCAGGTATCCCCCTCTCTGAATAAATCCTCCATCCTCGCTGACCGATAGTTTCTGTCAGTAAGATACCGCACAACATTCAGTGGCCCAGTTGATAAATCGGCGTGAACAACCTCGTGTGCCGCAACGCCAACTGGCATTCCGGCCTGCACCGTAACGGTCTTTGGCCCAGGGTCGTATTCCCCTGCTGCTCCCCGCCTTTGTCCCAATAACGGGTCTATGTAATACGTTACCCCGCGCTTTGCAAGCCTGTTCAGTAGTTCGGGCCGCTTTGCTACCAACTCTGGATATAAGCTACCCATTTCCTGTGCCGTAAGTTCTCGGCGCTGAGGGATTCGAGGAGCGTAGCTCCTCTCGCTTAACCGTTCGGCCCGTCCAGGTCGCTCGCTCTCCGCCCTTCGAGACTCTGCCAATTTGGCTGGCGTCGGGTCTATCGACTGTATTTCTCTTACGTCATATCGCGGCGGGGCCGGAACCCTCGGCGACGTTGGCCGGGGCACCCGTGGCCCCTTCTGGAGCGACCTCCACTTGTCTACTATCTCTGACATTTCCTATGTCCTCTACCTCCAAGAACTGCTCCAGTAGACTGTAATTGCCCACTCGACCATCCCGACGTTCTAGAAAGTGATTGATTATCTTCTGTCGATGCTTTTCTCGAATCTCCATCAGGGCTATATCGCGCTCTCTTAGTGTTCTCATCGCTGTGGCCTTTGTGTTCCGGCGGGGCTTGCCGTAACCGGAGGTTGTCCCCCCATTGCGGTGTTGAACCCCTGCCCTTCTACGCCCTCTATCCCTGCTGGCGCTCCCACATTGGGAGCATTAGCCATCTCGCCAGCCTGTTGCGGCGTCATGGCAGCCTGCTCTTCCATCATCTGTTGCTGAATTCCTTGAACCATTTGTGTCAAGAACTGCTGTAGCTCGCCGGACGTATCTGACCGAACGACCTCCAGCCAACCGTCAAAGTCTGCCCGCTCCAGTGCTTCCTGACGGTATTCTGCAATTGCGCCCTCTGGGTCAGTCTCTCCAAGAAACTCAAGAATGCGCCGTCTTGGATACTCTAGCCGCTCTGACATATTCGCCGCGGCAGTAATGCGCTGCACCCGATCTGCCGGAACGTCCGGTGTAATCTCGACATCTATCTGAATGCGAGCCGGGTTGATTTCCTGACTGTCGATGTAGTATTCTTCTAGTTCGTCGCCATAGGCTGTAATCTCTCCGCCTGTGAAGTGCACCCAAAGCAATATTGTTCGGAGGAGTTGCTTGTAGAATCTTTCTGCCAACATTCGGTATGGGCCAAGCGAGGCGACAGCCTGTTGCACCTGTAGCTGATAAGAAGCATACGCCTGCTCGCCGCTTACGGGTTGCGCTGATATAAGAACATCGGCAATCGTTGCCCGCTTCATGGCTGTTTCTACTGCCCCGATTGATTCTCTTAATGATGGGTCAAGACCCATCTGCTGAATACGCTTATAGGCTTGGTGCGTACTCTTCAGGTCAATCCGGCCTCCAGGTTCACCGCGCTTAACCTCAATATCGTCTGTTCCACCACCGCTGAATATATCCCGCGGGGTTCCCGCCTCGGTAAGCGCCTGAGACACCTCTAGCGTTTGTAGAATATTACTTGTGGCCCACTGCTCTGCCATGTAGACTGGATAAAGCAGTGGTTTGCGCCGGAACTGGGGAGCCGCGTCTATAGATGTCCCGCCGATAACGCACACCCACGGCAGGAACGGAACGGGTTTCCCTTCTACCTCTAGCCACGGCTCTGGCCCAAAGATTACAATGCCCCCATTACTGTCAACATCCTTCTCGTTTTTGCCGGGGACGGCCCATACCATGCGTTCCTCATAGTCTACATAGTCGAACTCAATCCAGGGTTCCTTTGCCAGCTCTGGGTCTTTGGTAATCTTCGCCTTGATTTTCTTGGCAGCATCCCCCCAGAAGTCCACGAGTTCTTGACCGGTCTTTATTTTTACACTCAGAACTCGCTCTGCCATGTATTCCGAATACTCGATATAGACCTCTTTGACATCCGCAATTCTTATTGCCCAGTCGCCGTAGATCAATGCAGCTTCAGCGCGTATACTATTGAGTGCCCCTAATTTCTTCTGTGTCGGTATATGAATTAGTTGCCCAACAATCTCGTCGTATACGAGGCCAGACCACATAATGTCCCCGTCGTTGGCCGGAATCCTGCTCATGGCGTTTTCGACGGCCCAGGTAAGCGTTTTCTCCCAGCGGTTAGCGCGCTCTTTCGTAACCAGGCTTCCGCCATCCAGTTCCTCGTCCTTGCCAACCACTGTAATCGGATGAATTGTCGGCTTTATGTCGCCCTGTACCAGCGCTCTTTTTGCCCCGCTAAGTGCATCGTAAGGGGCCGTTGAGATAATTGGTCTGATCCACTGCCACTCTTGTAGCGGAGAAGGCAACGAATACTGCAATCTCGACATGCGCTCGTAGGCATATTGCGCAACACGAAGCTGTTCATTATCCTTAATCATTCTTAGCGCATGTGCCTGAATACTTGTTTTGCTCATATTATCCTCTTGATTGGCCTAAAAGTGCCCACGGGTTCTCTGGTGTTGGCTCAGGCTCAAGGGCGTACCATCTCCTCGCCGGTTTTGGCAAAGCTGGCCTGGCCAGCGCCCCCTGAAGCATCGCTGCGTAACACATATAATATGTTGCGTCCAGTGTGTCGTCGTATTCGGCTCGCGGCCATAGAAGCCACTCATTCCTGAAATGATTCATAAACTCGGTTATGGCGTCTGTAATCCATACCCTGCTGAACTGGAACAGCGGTGACATCTGCTTCTGGAAGCGGTCCCCTTTATTGCGGGCTGATGGCGTTTCGGGCGTTATTTTGTCCGCCGTTGATGCCGTATGTATTGGCAGGTTGGTGTTGTATCGCAAGAGTTCAATGAACTGCCCACCGCTACCCTCTCTTTCAACGACTATTATCTGGGTAGTCGGGTACATGGCAGCCCACTCCTGCGTAGCCCCTACCGCCTCCCCTTGTGAAAGGTGCTTTCTAATTCCGTCCACAAGAATACATCCACCGCCAGGAATCAGCCTGCCAACCGCAAGCGCAAAGTAATCTCTGCCCTTGTTTTTCAGCTTGTCTTCCGTGGATGCGTAGTCAATACCCATAACAACGGGCCAACTACTATCGACTTCCAGGTGTGGATATTCGTGCAGCCACTCTGCCTTCAGGTTGATACCCTTTGTCGCCTCAAGGTCAAGCAAGAACATCCTGGCGAACTCAAGCTCTCCAGCCAGCTGCTTTTGTGCGTTTATCTCCTTGTGGCCGTAAACCTCTGGCCACGCAGGTTCTCCGTCCTTGTCGTAAACGGGCGTCTTGCAATGCTCGAACTGACCAGTGGACTTTACATAAGCGATGGTGTCTTTGGTTGTCCACGGCGTTCCAATCATAACGGGCATTGTTATTCCTGGCGTAATTGTGGGGAAGATGGTGCCCGTAAGAACCTTTTGTGTTTTTATTCGCTCTCTGTCAGATGCCGTAGTGTTCTCGTCGTCAATGTCGTCTATCAGAAGCATTCCGTCGGGGTGCTTACCAATGATGGCTCGCGACGTTCTGCCCAGCCCGATAAACGTCGGGTCTTTCCGCTTGGCATTTAGGCGTCGCCACTCGTTATAGTCCATGTCCGTTCGTTTAACTTCAAACCCCCTTGGCGACCAACCCATTGGCTTGTCTTTAACAACGTGCGGAAATATGAGTTTCCACATATTGTTGTTTTCTATGATGTCTGCTACGGAAGATGAGTTGTCGCTGGCGATGTCGTCGCCAACCTGAATGATGAGGTTGGCTTTCTGAGGCTCTAACCCTATACGATAAGCCAGATATGTGGTTAGTGTGGTCGTTTTGGTTGAGCCTCGAAAAGCCTCTATAACTATACCACGCTTCTTTTCGCGTGCGTTATATAACTCTTCAATCCACGTTAGCGCATGTTTTGGCAATGGTGTTCCGTGGATGAATGCGTAGAATAAGTCAAAGCCTTTTGGGGTATCCGCTAGTATCTCTTTGATTTGTGGCGTGATGTCAGTCTTGCTCAATGAAGTCGCCCTCTATCACGTTCCTGTCCTCAACATGCTGGATTGCTTGCAGCGTGGCGTTGTCTATGTTTACGGTTATCGTTCGAATCCCTTTGTCTTGGGTGGTTCCCCCATAAAACGATTCGGCAACAAACTTGGCAGCCCCCGTGCTTCCTTTCACGTCCGGCGAAGCCGCTAGTTCGGCTTGTCTTTCGTAGACAAACTGCATCCCCTCGTGCCCAGTTCTTATTTTGTGCGGGGACATGCCAGACATAGCCCGCACAAGCCCAATCTCTGCGTCTTCTTGCCTAAGCGATTTCTTTCTCTCGAATGCTTCTACTGAGGTTTTCTTGTTGAACGAAGTTAGCCAGGCGGGCTTGATGGCTAGTGCGCCTTTGTTTATTTCGCCGTTGCCGTCGTAGCGCCAGGTGCCATCTGTGTAGAGCGCTATTGTTTCATTCGGATTCTTTGGGTGTATCTTGGTTTCCCCCGCGGGGGTCGATTTCGGTTTTCTCATTTATCGAATATCTTATTGTTCGTTAAGAAATCATAAAGCCCATACGAAAGAGCGTGGATTTGCTCTTCCTCTAGCGATTTTCCGCAATGGGCCTCGTCTATTGCATGAAGAATCTCGTGCAAGTAAATAATGCCGAGCTGTGGCTCGCCCATGTCTTTCTTTATTCTTATTTCCCTGTCCTCAAGGCTGTGTCTTCCCCAGAAGTCTCCTTGCTCGTCCCCGTTCAGTTCCTTGACTATATATTCATACGGTCCGATTTTTACCTTCTTGGGAATATGTATCATCTATGCCTCACGTTTTTCTCAAGCGCTCTCAGGTGCGCTATCGCTTTTGCTTTCGTCGTGTGCTTCTTCAGCACCGTCCACTTCTTGCCCCTTTTTACCAGCACGCTTCGTCCTTTGATCTTGTAGGGCATAGGGTACCTCGCAGTTTGTAGGTGTTTTCCAGGGCATCTTTTTCGATTGATAAAAAAAGCTGTTGTGAACCTCAGGCATTCGTGGTTCGCCGGTCCGGCTCGGGTGTGTCTTGTTGGATTGGAACACAATCCGCGTGCCAGTGAACCTTGTCAAACGACCAGAAGTCGGCGTCCGTCGCTATCCTGCGGCCACAGACCGCGCACCATTTTGTTTGATGCCATCTATCGTAATCTTGCTCTATCCAGGGAATCATCTGGCGCTCCTACGCAAAAAAGCTACGACAAAGAAGTCGCATGATACTTATATTACCATATATTATGTTAGGTTGCAAGGGGGATTAGGATTTCTTCAGATCAGCGCCTATCTCCGTTAGTTTCTGGTACAGCCACTCTATGTCTATGTCGCTGATATCAATTCCATACCCGGATGGATAGCACCTGCGTACTCTATGGGGGCGAGCTGCTTCGTCTAGTATTTCGATTAATAGCGCGTATTTTGGCTTATCGTACTCCTGTCCCATGTATGCTATGCTAGCGGTAGAGCCAGTGTTAGTCTTCATTTCTTCTCCTTATCCATCCCTTACTGTATTGATAGCTGCCACTATGCCCGCAGCAATTACAACAGCCCACAGCGCATAGCTAATGATTTGGAGTATCATCGCCTATTCCCGCCTTCAATAAGCGCTATCCCGACGACACCAAGCAATATCCATTGCCACATCGGCGCGCCTGCCACAAATTCGGCATAAGAACCGATTAGGAACATAACACCAATAGATATCATTTTCCTCTCTCCTCCGTAGCTTTTAGCGCCGCCAAGCAGATAGCAAGCGGGGCGGTGTCGGCTGTAAATTCTACCCATTTCCCGCTACAGAATATAGAGCATTTATAGTTTCCAAAAACAGAGTATCCGCAAAACAACTCTACTCTATAGCTTTCTGTCTCTACCAACTTCTCCACCACCAGCCAAGCGTCCTGTATGCGGGTGCTGTAGTTCTTTACTTGTAGGTCTACGGGCAACAAGATTCCAGTCGGAGGGTCGTGAAGACACGTCAAATCAAATACCTTCTCTGCTATCAAGTAATCAAGTTCTCTGCCTGCTTTCATTCTCGCCTCCCGAAGAAAAATTTTCATGCTTTCGTTATCAGTATAGTCAATATCTTTATATTCAATATTTCCCACAGATAGGAATTTTCCGCACCTACTACATTCGCGCAACCACCATTGAAGGGGATAGGAAAACTTGCGCCAAGCCCCCCACTTGTGTAGGCCAAAGTGACATAAGAATTTATTTCCGGCCTTCATTCCTCACACTCTACCGAACAAGTCGGCGCTAACCGTCTGCGTTTCGGAACAGGCTTCTTGCAAACTGTACACAGCGGCAGGAAGTTCACAGCCCCCAGATGCGGCGGACGCTTGCGAAGGGTGTACGGATAGGCGATACGGTATTTTTTCATTTTATAGCCTCAAACTTCCACCCAAAGAACAGGCGCATCCATACAAATCCTCCACGGCGAGGGCGGCTTCAAGCGCCACCCCCTCATCATCGCCACAAGTGTCTAGATATACCCGCGCCTCCCTGGCTACGGCCAGCAGGCGAGCAAGCTGGCCTTCGAACTTGGCGACTTCACCAACAAGGCCCTTCAATTCTTCCAGCTGTGCTTCCCTTACCGGCAATCGGGTCAGCCGCTCGCTCAGTTCTCCAAGCGGTGAACCATCTTTGTCTACAAACATCGTGTCCTCCTATGGAGGCGGCGAGATTCGAACTCGCGTTCTGGCGGTTCCCTTCCAGGTCTTGCCGCCAGTCGTGCCATTCGCCCCCAGATACAGTATACACCATCAGCCAGCCAGTCGGCATGGTACGCTGGTGCTAGCGGGCGCAAGTCCGCTGCTTGCCTGTTTTAGCCTAAGGTGTGCGTGTTTTCGCTGGGGAAGTTCTTCTTGTACTCAGACACTAGATACTCTAGCACATTTTTATATGCCGCTATATAGACGCTAGCATGTTCGTCGCTAGTTTTTTCCCGCCGAGCGTCCTCTAGCGCCAGCCTGTCTGCGGCTTGGTGTAGAATAGTGTACATCTCTTTATTCATCTTGCAACTCCTTTATATATTATGGGTTGCGCCCGCTTGATGTGTTCGCGCCTTAGTCTCGTGTTCGGCGCGTCTTAACCCAGCGTCAATAGCTAGTTGACTTATGTCGCAGAGCCTGTTACCCCTCACGCACAACCGGCAATCCCTACCTGTGCGCCCTTCTCCTTCATATTGGGCAAGCTGCCGAGCCTGGGCTGTGATGCACAAGGTGCTATCACCGTGTATTGTACCACAAAAGCTAGCAGGCAAGGCTAGTTATATTCGGTCTATTGTCTTGCCGCCGTCGTTCATCACGTAAACACTCACGCCCCACGGAAGCAAAACCGACTGTATTGGCTCTCTATCTACATACAGAAAGATAGTTTTCCCGCTATCCTTCTCGTTTTCGTCGCACTGGTAGGGGTTCCACGTTGTGTCATCAAGGACACCACACCACGGTCCCCACGAAAGCGAGTCGCACTCGTAGATGTGCGACCTACCAAATTCATCGTCTGGTGGACTTTCTATTTTTACGTACATATCTGTCTCCTGTCTACCTGCCTGCTAGTTGGCCAATTATACCATAAAAAATATATGTGGATGCGTAGGAAGCCCGTAGGCTCACACGCGCAAGGCACCCCCACCAACACGCACCAACCATCAACCACACATGGACCTACCTATCAACATTCTCACAAACAAACACATACAACTCGCTCTCACCACGCCATCTAGCCAGCAGCACGCCGCCCACGGCCCACAAACGCACACTAAACGGTACACCAGCACGCCCAGGACCACATCCACACAGGAACAAGGTTATGATAATTCGTTATTATCGAAACCCTACCCCTGCAAGCCACCCCGCTGCCGCATACGCTACCGCAGCGTGCCAGCTTGCCAGCCAAGCGCCTGGATGACTCTCGGATACCGTGTGTCGCCCAGCATACTGGCAGCCTGGCTGGCATGCGCCGCCTATGCCCTCGGTTGCGCTTGGAAACCACTCTGCGGGCTAGAGCCAGCAGCACGCTTGTTCTATGACTAACGTACTATGCTTCGAGAACATGCATGCTATTGCAATCGGTCTTTCCCATGGTATGCTTGGTTCACAGCAAAGGAGCAAGCCGATGTTTCGTATACGTGTGCGCGTGGCCCAGCATGGATGGACCTTTTTAGCCGGTTGTTTCCCCACACGGGTGGCAGCGGATGTTGCTGTTCAGCGCCACATGCGCACGCATGAAGCCGTTATGACCAAGTATCAGGTTGTTGTCAAAGCCTGGTATGTTGGCCGCTAGCAAAGGAGCAATGACGATGAACACCAAAGAGTTTGAGCGTCGAGTAAGATACGTTATGAAGACAAAGAAGGTCAGTCGTGACTGTGCAAGATATTGGGTGCGCAGGTATGCCGAAGCAAAGGAGAAGTGACGATGTGGACTGACGACAAAGAACAAGAGCTGTTCGAAGCACAGGAAACTATAGCCGAACTGCTAGAGGTCTTGGGGAGAATCCAAGGTAACGCAATATCCGGCAAGACAAGCACGAAAGATAAACACTCTATGTTTCACTACATTCTCACAGACGCAACCGAGGCAATCCGCAAAGCGAAAATAGTCTTACTAAAGGCAGAGACAGAGGCCGCATTGAAAGCGTTTGATGCCATAGACAAAGCAAAAGGAGAATAGCATGAGGGCCACTGTTTATATAGAAGCAACGTTTTATGATGATGACCATAAAGAAGCGGCAGGATTCCGCACTCACGTCATCACACTAAGCAACAAAGAAGCCGTAGCCACACTAGTCGAACACTTCCAAACAGGGGCACTGGACAATGCGGGTCTTAGCCTAAGCGATTTCTTAGTCTATGACCCTGAGCTTGACTAAGGAGAATAGCATGACCAAGTTTGAAGCGTTTGTATCTCGTAACTGGTGGTGGATGCTGCTATGCGCGCTGGCGTATGCTAAAGCATCAAGCCACGGATTGATCTAGCGAAGGGAGAACTAGCATGAGATACATTATAGAGCTGCTGTTAGGCTGGCTGATTGGCAAGCGGAACGGGGGGGAGTACTTTATTATGGAGAATGAGAGATGAAGCCAAAACAGATGAGGCGCATCGCCAACGGCGAGATCGCTAAACTGAGAGAGATCAAGGATTGCTAGGAGCATGAGTGGGCAGGTCCATCTCAGGAAGTGGCGTGGGGCGATGGCGTCAAGTATCTATACCATTGCAAGCATTGTCCATTAGCCAAGATGTTTGATGAAGCAAAGGAGTAGTGTTATGAAACGCATACGCTTATGGTTCGCAAGACGCAAGCTGCTGATGGCGCAAGCCAAAGACCTCGCCCGCCAGTTGCAGGAGGCTTGGAATGATGCCGAAGATGCAGAGCGCCTATACATAAACGAGTGTGCTACTAATGCAGGATTGCGCACAGACATTGATTATCTCCGCGACCAACTCCACCGCGTAGCCCGCGAGCGGGACGAAGAACGCCGCCTGCGGCTGGAGGCTGAGGACAGGTTGCTTGATAGATACCTGGGGGATGATGAAAAGGGAAATGTATACGAAAGGTGGGTCGAAAAGAGCGAGGAACTCTGGAAGGAGTGGATGATGATACCATTGAGCGAACGGATACGAAGCCATCTAGTTGCTTTCAAAATGAGCTATGGGCCAAATGTAAGGGCTACACTTGCCAAGTGGATAGACGAAGCAGAACAACTCGAAGAGAAGAACGCCGCGCTTGAGCGGTATATCAGTTGCCACCCATCAGGCAAAACCAGCATGGCTGAGTTTGACGAATGGTATGAGATTGTGAAGAAGAACGACGCCATGCTCGCAGCACAAGACACCGAGCTGGCACAGGCGGCTGAAGAGCTGCGCGATGTGTACCTGGAGAACGAGGATGAGTGAGGAGCAGAAGAAGAAGTGGGCGGAAATAGCAAGGGAAGAACGAGACAAAGGAAATGTGATTTATCTCTGCATTGATTCGGTATTGTCTGCGCCGGTAAAAGAAATCATCAAGCAACCCGCTGACAGTTTATTGTGGGACTTGAACAGGGATGAAGTAACGGCGCTTACTCTTATGGACAAGGAGGGCATGACCCATTGGGTGAATAATTTTGCCGTCGCCCTCGTCATCAAGGAATTGAAGCGACAATTAGACGAGGCGTTAGTCGCTAACGCAGAACTACAAGAGAGCGCCAACACAATGGAAGATTTCCTAAAGAGCGGGGGGTTTGTGATGCAAGACTGGAGCGTTGAGTCCCTACTCACAGCAGAGGAGGAAGATGATGATAATTGAATTTACGCTAGTTGAGGTTGGAGAAAACGAAGCAGTTGTAACGCTGGAAACAGAAGACTGGATAGTTGCAATTCCAGCCACGCTTGCCGACCCGAATTGTACTATTGACACCGACAAGCTGGATTCGCCCGACGACGAGGCTATAGCCAACGCCCGCCTGATTGCGGCTGCGCCTGAGTTGCTGGAGGCTTTGGAGTTGCTAGTTTACGCCAATAACAAGAAGGGCACATGTGCTTGTGGACATGACGGAAAACTCACCAGTGACCTTTGCCCTATTCACGGCATCGGGGCATGTAAGGCAATCGAAGCAATAAGCAAAGCGAAGGAGCAAGACAATGGCTAACTGGAAAGAAGTAACGAAACGCTGGCTGCCTATTGTAGAGAAGATGGAAGAACACAGCATGGATGACTATGCTATTCCTGAGATTTACAGGGCAGCGGAGAAAGAGATCGCCGCGCTCAAGCAGATGGAAACTGATCTAGAGCTAATAATCAAGCAACTTGGGCGAGGGGAGGGGGGGGCGATTCCAGAGTGCGTCCTACTCACAAAGGAGACTAACGATGAAGATTAAAGAACTGACCGTAATGCTTAGTAAAAAGGTGTCCGACGAAAACTACGGCAGCAAAGGCGTGACCGTTGGCCTTACCGTAGACCTCGAAGAGGGCGACGACAAAGACATGGAGTACGCCGCCCTGTCATCCTGGTGTGCAGCCAAGATAGGCGGCACGCTGAAGGCGCACGGCGCACTAGAGTCACAGCCGGTGTTACGTGACGCACCTGTTGCCAAAAAGCCGCCCGTTGCACAGGACGTGCAACAGCCACAACAAAGCGGGCTGCTTGACAGCACAGCAAAGACGTTCGCTGTCGAAACGCTGTCCGTTGAAGTCAAAGGTGGCAAGCGATATGTGAAGGCAAAGGGCGGAAACTTCAAGATGTACGGAGTGAACGTATGGCCCGAAGTTTTGGAAATGCCGCCGCTTGAGTGGATTGCAGACGAGCTGGACGGCGCTGACTATCCTGCGCCAACTGGGCTTACTGCAATCTACATAGAGAAGACACTGGACGGCGGGAAGGTTGTGCCGGATAAAATCGTAGGGTGGGCGTGATGACTGAGCATGTGCACCATTGGAGTGGGTGGCCTGGGGCATTCTGCTTACATTGCGGGCAAGAGGATTTGTGGGAAATTGCTATCGGGCGAGGCCTGTATGATCCATATAACGAAACGTGGGTAGACGCAGAAGAGTCTGATGTACTAAAAAAGATGATAGAGAAGAACGACGCATGTCCCGTTGAATATTCTGACAAGTGCCCGCAATGTACTGTGAATAAAGGAGTGGCTAGATGACTGAGCAATGTAAGCACAGGTATGACGGGTTCGGAATAATCCTTACCACAGGAATGGTAGAGAAACTTGGCGACCCTGCGTTTGTGAAGTGTATTCGTTGCGATCACATCTTAGACGAGAGCGACATATTAGCCCGCCTCAACGCCACGGAGAGGTTGAGCGCGGAGGATGCTAGACGTATAAGCCATCGCCCCCTTCCACAATCCGAATATGACATACTTGTAGCTGGATTAGAGGAGCTGTTGAATCAAAACACCAGGATAGATGCACAGTGGATGAT
>SDBS01000254.1_pt1 | contig 48458 bp, 43 predicted proteins | sample 2277091 | NCBI WGS metagenome assembly SDBS01 (sample SAMN10404972, study PRJNA504765) | marine sediment metagenome | isolation source: marine sediment core GS10_PC15, 163 cmbsf | place: Arctic Ocean: Southern Knipovich Ridge | collected 2010 | reverse complement strand
CTCTTCCTGAAAGGGCCTCAAACAGGCAAAACTCCAAATTGGCTGGGGAGGAAGGATTCGAACCCTCGCACCAGGAGCCAGAGTCCTGTGTCCTGCCACTAGACGACTCCCCATTCTGCTGAACTTGGTTAGTCTTTTGCTTTAAGCAATTCAACCAACCTTTTCTATGTTCTCTCTCTCTATTCCTTGTTATAAATAGCATAAATCCAGTTCAAACATCAAGGTTTAGGCAATCAAGCGCTGAGCTTGTTCCAGGCGCTTTATAATTTCATCTCTTCCCAGAAGTTCCAGGGTTTCAAAAAGAGGAAGGCTAACCATCTGGCCTGTCGCAGCCACTCTTATGGTTTGGAAAACAATCCTCGGCTTCAAGTCTAGCTCTTTTTGCAGCGTACGGAGGTCTCTTTCAATAACCTCGTGGTTCCAAACCTCAATATCATTCATAATTTTGCGAGACTCTCCTAGAATTTTTGATACATCCTCTTTCTTCAGAACTTTTTCAACCGCAGCTTCTTCATAGTGAACTTCCTCTTGAAAAAAAATCTCAATAGTCTGTGCTACTTCGGAAAGCTTCTTAATCCGTTTTTGAGCCAAACCTATCATTTTTTCCAATCTAAGCAGGCTCTCGTCTTTTATTTGCGCATGCTCTTCAATAAATCCGGCCTCGGCCAGATAAGGTAAGCACCTCCGGGTAAGCTCTTTCACAGTTAGATTCCTAATATATGAGCCATTCATCCAATCCAGCTTTTCCGGATCAAAAACCGCAGCGCTTTTGGAAACCTTCTCAAGAGAGAACTTCTCGATCAACTCATCAATAGTAAACAAAGTGGTTGCATCATCAAAAGACCACCCCAGTAGAACAAGATAATTAATCAACGCTTCGGGGAGATAGCCTTCTTTTTTAAACTCCCCGGCGGCAGTGGCACCATGCCGTTTGCTTAGAGGTGCTTTGTCTTTCCCTAAAATCATGGGCAGGTGAGCAAAAAAGGGTAACTGATATCCCAGCGCTTCATAAACCAGAACCTGCTTGGGAGTATTAGATAAGTGATCTTCTCCTCTGATCACATGGGTGATCCCCATCTCACCGTCATCGACCACCGCGGCAAAGTTGTAGGTGGGTATTTTGTCTCCGCGCACTATTATGAAATCATCCAATAAAGAATTCTCAAAGACAACTTTTCCCCGAATCAAATCGGAGACAACAGTATTTCCACTATCAGGAGTTAGAAATCTGATTGATGGTTTGCGCCCTGAATTTTTATAGCTGTCCAGCTCCTCGTCTGATAAATTGAGGCATCTACGATCATAATGAGGCATCTTGCCCTGGGCTATTGCCTTCTTCCTGCGCTCTTCAAATTCTTGTGGGAGACAATAGCAATAGTATGCTTTTTGAGCTTTTAGTAACTTATCCGCTGCCTGAAAATACAAGTCCAACCTATCCATTTGGTGATAGGGGCCCTGATCCCAATTCAAACCCATCCATTTTAATGAATCTAATATTGCTTCGATCGCTTCCTTTGTTGATCTAGCCCTATCTGTATCCTCGACTCTTAATACAAACGTACCGCCTTTGTTCCTGGCAAAAAGCCAATTATAAAGAGCTGTTCTGGCTCCTCCGATATGAAGGAATCCCGTTGGACTGGGTGCGAAGCGAACTTTTACATCTGTCTTGCTCTTCTCTTCTTCTTTCAAGCTAGTCCCCAGATCTTCTTCAAATTGCTCTCTTTCCAGAATATTCCTTTTGTCCGGAATAGCCCTGGTAGAAGGAGGCGTTTCTTTCCTTATGGACTTATATATCTCATACTCATCCAATTTAGCCTTCTTTTTCACGTCTTCTCCCTTTACCCCGATATTGCAGCATCAGAGTTAAAACAAACGAGTTGGTTTTTCATCAAAGATTTCCTAAAGAGGCTTTCGTTTTTTCCGATAGAAATAGAGAAGCTCCAAGGACACGAGAGAAAAATTTTTAAGAACCGTAAAGAGCTCTGTGAAATTGCCTTGGAGCTTTAGCTTTTTAGAAAAGTAGAACATTATCAAATTGCTTACTATTTCATACTATAAGTCCAATTCACGGCCATAGTCGTCCGCAAGTCTATGTACATCATCTTCCAGGGAATATCCGAAAGCGATCTCCAGCACACGACAGCCCTTTTCACCAGTTGAAATGATCCTATGTACTGTTTCGGAGGGAATAAATATTTCCTCCCCGATCTCCGCATCGTGGGTTTCATCTCCTATCTGAACCCTTACTTCTTCATCCAGCACTATCCACATATCACTACGAAGATTATGCCAGTGCAAACTGGTTTCGTGATGTGGATCCAAAACAATTAACCGCACCGAACAAGTCTTGTTTGCAGCAAACTGTCTTATTTGCCCCCAGGGCTTTTTTATTTCCATATACTGACACACTCCCAATTAATTTATATAACTCGTAGTCGTTTTTGTAAAGCTTTAAAGCCCTGGTTTGACCGTTTTCCGATTATTCTTAAGACAATGCTTTCATCAGATTGGCCATTTCAATTGCTGACATTGCAGCTTGCCACCCTTTGTTGCCAGATTTTGTTCCGGCGCGCTCAATTGCTTGCTCAATTGTATCAGCCGTTATTATCCCAAAAGCAACCGGCACACCAAAATCGTAATTGGTTTTGGCAATTCCCTTGGAGACTTCGCTACAGACGTAATCAAAATGAGGTGTTCCCCCCCGGATTATCACACCCAAACATATAATGGCATCATAATTTCCGGATTGGGCTGTTTTTTTTGCGGCTAACGGTATCTCGAATGAGCCCGGCACCCAAGCAACCTCGATATTACCATCCGAAGCATCATGCCTCCTGAGAGCATCCAATGCTCCCTCCAGTAGCCTGGTGCTCAGGAAATCATTGAATCTGCTAACCACAATCCCAAATCTGAAATCCTTGGCAATCAGTTTGCCTTCAAATGTTTTCATAAAACCTCCCTCCAGTTAATGCAAAACGAAAAACGAAAAACTCAAAATAACAATTTAAAATTCCCTTCGACAAACTCAGGACAAGCAAAATGTTTTAAGTTTTGCGCTAATAAGCTAGTTCCTTAAAAGCTACAAGCTAAAAAACATGTGATCGATTTTGTGTTATGTAGACACCTTAGTCGTTATACGTTGCCCATGCTATTTTCACCCGGATCAAGTCCATTTTCCTTAAAGATATGGCAAAGCTTTTCCTGCTTAGTCCGGAGATAATCGATATTGCTGGGATTAGGTGCGATTTCCAAGGGCACTCTTTCCGAAATTCTCAAACCATATCCTTCGAGCCCGACAATCTTGGTGGGATTATTCGTCATTAACCTCATAGATGAAAGACCTAGATCAACCAGTATCTGCGCGCCGATACCATAGTCCCTTAGGTCTGGCGGAAAACCCAGAGCGCGATTTGCTTCTACAGTATCTTTCCCTTCTTCCTGCAATTTGTACGCCTTTATTTTATTGATAAGCCCGATGCCGCGTCCTTCATGTCCCAGGATATAAAGTAGTACGCCCTGGCCTTCTTCTTCTATCTTGCGTAAAGCTTTTTCAAGCTGAACACCGCAGTCACACCGTTTAGAATGGAAAACGTCACCGGTCAAGCATTCAGAATGCACTCTCACCAATACGTTCTTCTTTCCCGCTATTTCACCTTTGACTAAAGCAATATAACAGCTCCCATCAAGGACACTCTCATAACAGACCGCTCGAAAATCTCCATGGCCGGTAGGAAGATCCACCTCGCACACTTGCTTGACCAGTTTTTCGTTTTTGCGGCGGTACCGGATAAGGTCAGCTATGGTGATCAGTTTTAGGCTAAATTCCTTGGCTACCTTCTCCAGTTCAGGCACCCGGGCCATGGTTCCGTCTTCATTCATGATTTCACAGATTACGCCAGCGGGTAAGAATCCACCCAATCTGGCTAAATCAACAGTAGCCTCTGTGTGACCGGCTCTCTCAAGAACTCCACCTCTCCTTGCCCGTAGGGGAAAGATGTGACCGGGCATGGAAATATCTTCAGATGCAGTCGCCGGATCCACAACGGCTTGAATGGTCGCTGCTCTATCCTGTGCCGATATCCCTGTTGTTATCCTGTGCTTTGCTCCAATTGATACTGTAAATGCCGTCTCGTTATTGGAGGTGTTGACCGAAACCATCGCAGGAACTCTTAACTCATCCAATCTTTTCGAATCACAGGGCATGCAGATCAAGCCTCTGCCATGTTTAGACATGAAGTTAATATCATTAGCGGTCACCGCTTCCGCCGCCATGATAAAGTCACCTTCATTCTCTCTATCTTTGTCATCAACCACAATCACCATCCGGCCTTTTTTGATTTCCTCTACTGCCTCTTCAACAAGACTAAAAATCATTTCACACCTCCTTTTTCCAGATAACCATATTTAGAAAGTAAATCTAAAGTAGAGCCTGAGCTATCGCTGCTACTCAGCATTGCTTTGACATATTTACCTATAATATCTGCTTCCAGATTGACACCTGAAGCAATGGTTCTATCACCCAACGTCGTAGCTTTCACTGTATGGGGAATTACTGAAACAGAAAACGAGTCGCTACAAACCTCAATGATAGTCAAACTGATTCCATCCACGGCAATTGAGCCTCTGCGTACCAGATAATCCGCTATATCTCCGGTAGCCGATATCTTAAACAATTCGGAATTACCCTCTCTTCTCTTATTCAATATTCTGCCTACTCCATCGACATGGCCCAGTACCAAATGACCGCCAAATCGATCTGAGGCTTTCAGGGCACGTTCAAGATTTACATTGTCCCCAATATTCAACTCCCCCAGGTTTGTCTTTTTAAAAGTCTCCGGCATCACGTCAGCACAGAAAACACCGGATTCAAACTGCGCCACCGTTAGACATACTCCGTTGACTGCAACCGAGTCACCGATCTTAAGATCATCAATGATCTTTGATGCAAATATCTCCATATTTGATCCCCGCGAAGACGTGCTAATTCTTTTTATTCTCCCAAGATCCTCAATTATTCCGGTAAACATGTTTTCTCTCTTTCCGTAACTAGGCAACTGTCATTAAGCATTGGCACAATAGGCCTCGACCATCAAATCCCCCTCAACCATGCAAACACTTGATATCCGCAGTTGATAAATCTTTCCTGACTCTTCAAGAGCATCGTTGATCACTCCAGGCGCATTCTTGTTACCTATAAGAAGGGGGGCGATAAAGAAGAGTATCTTATCAATTACTCCGGCTTGAAGGGCTGATGTGTTCAGCTTAGAGCCTCCTTCCCAAAGAACGCTGGCCATTTCCCGTTTACCTAATTCTATTAGTAGAGCGCGCAAGTCCACCTGACTATCTTTGCCCGGTAGATCAAGGACTTCAATACCCCTGGCAAGCAAGCGGTTTTTTCTGCTTTTTGCGCCATTACTACAGGCAACTAAAGTTTTAACCTGCTTGGCTGTTTTTACAATCATGGACTCGAGGGGAATCTTCAAAGAACTATCTACTATAACACGCAAAGGATTCTTCAATTTCCTACCCTCGATTCTTGCTGTTAAAAGAGGATCATCGGAAAGAACCGTACCAATACCCACCACAATGACATCATAGCGGTCTCTTAAGATATGAACCGTTTTTCGGGACACTTGATTGCTTATAATCATTTGTTCTTTCTGATCCCCGGCAATCTTTCCGTCCATACTCATAGCAGCCTTCATCAGCACAAAAGGATACCCCGTGGTTATGTATTTAGTATATACCTCGTTTTGAGAAGCAACTCTTTCAGCCAGAATACCGGACCGTACTTCTATATCCTTATTCTTCAATTCATTAATCCCGCTTCCGGAGACTTGGGGATTGGGATCTTCCATTCCCACCACTACTTCTCCTATTCCTGCCCTTATGATGGCTTCCGTGCAAGGCGGTGTACGTCCATAGACGCAACATGGCTCTAGAGTTACATACATAGTAGCGTCGTTTGCATCTTTTCCGGCACAGCTCAGGGCATTGACCTCAGCATGGGGGCCCCCAACCACTTCGTGGAAACCTTCTCCCACAACCCTACCGTCTTTTACTACAACTGCTCCCACCAGTGGATTAGGGCTTGTTCTTCCCCTCCCTTTTTCAGCAAGCTCAATTGCTCTGTGCATATAAGTAGTATCCACTTTGATACCCCGCAATGAAAAAAGCCCTTAAACAAGGGCAGGGAAATTGCATTAAACAAAGAGGACAGCAGCAAACTTTCAAAAGCTGCCAACTCCGCTTAGCTATCCTTCTCCCATCCAGACTATACTGTCGGCCCCGGAATTTCACCGGGTCAGCCTTTCCTGACACATTCTACGAAAAGGCTCACGGGCTATACCGCCGGTCGGGAATCTCCCCCCATTATTTCTGTGCTACTTACTCGAGAGGTCACCCTGCCCCGAAGGATCATATTGATTTGTGTCCAAAATGTTAACAGATATACTGCAACTGTGCAAGTGATCAGTGCCTGATCATTCGAGCAATAAACATCCCATCTGTCCTATGTTTATGGGGCAAAAGCTGTGCCCACCGAAAAGGCTCTTCGCTCCTTAGCGACTGGGGTAAATAGGGAACTGCGTCATCCAAGGCAAAATCGGAGTGACTTTTCAAAAAACCTTCAACAACTTCTTTTCCCTCCTGATGGGTGATAGTGCAAACCGAGTAAACTAATACTCCTCCCCTTTTGACCAGGGGTGCGGCCGAGTTCAGTAAACTTGATTGTAGAATTGAGCGTTCTTCAATCCCGGCTAGATTCTTTCTCCATCTTGCATCAGGCCTCCTTGCCAGAACCCCTAATCCCGAGCATGGTGCGTCCACCAGTATCTTATCCACTTGTTCTGTCAACAAGCAATCCAGTTTGGTTACGTCCCCTTGTTTTATCTCCATATTACTTATTCCTAACCGTTGTGCGTTCTCTTTCACTAATTTCAACCGGTCGGGATGGATGTCTACGGCAATAATGCGTCCTTTATCCTGCATTAATTGGGCCATGTGGGTCGTCTTACCACCTGGTGCGGCACAACAGTCCAGAACTACTTCACCTTCCCGCGGCGATACAACGCGACTTACCGCCATAGAGCTCTCGGCTTGAACATAGAAAAGACCTTCTTGGAATGCAGGAAGAATGCTCAGATCGCCCGCACTTTCTACAATCAGACCTTCCGGTATGATAATGCTTTTCTTGACTTTTAATCCTTGCTCTTCAAGAACCTTGAGAAGATGCTCGGGGGAAATCTTTAAGGTATTAGCCCGGATTGCTAAAGCAGAGTGGAGATTATTTGCCTGGCAAAGTTTGTTGGTTTCTTCCAGACCAAAACTCTCGGCCCACATCTTCACCAGCCATAAGGGGTGGGAGAATTTCAAGGAAATATAGCTTAGGGGATCCTCCTCGTACTTGGGCCAGAGAAGCTCATCTTTTTTTCTGTTTACCGCTCTCAGAATCCCGTTTACGAAACCGGCTATTCCCCGATGGAAGAATTTCTTGGCCAGCTCAACGGATTCAAAGCAGGCGGCTCTGGCCGGTACTTTGGTCAGAAAAATAAGCTGATAGCAGCCTAGTCTTAGAATATCCAAAACCTTGGAGGGAATCTCACTTAGATCGCGTGATGAGCATTGGGTGAGGATCCAATCCAGAGTACCTTGCATTCTTAGTGTACCGTAGACAAGTTCGGTTACCAGTGCTTTGTCTCTTCCGGAAAGTGCGCTCTCGCCAAGAACCTTGGATATTAGTAAATTGGCGTAGCTTTCACTTTCATGCACACGCTGTATTATCTCCAAAGCTGTTTCTCGAGCAGTAATTGTCTTCTTCACCATATACCCAGCTTTTATATCCAGAAAGAAATGACTCTAATTAACCCAACTGTGTTCCGGCAGCAACCTGGTGTCCTCTTAAGAACTCATCCGCATTCATCTTCCGCTTATTCTCCGGTTGTACCACATTTAAGGCCAGCGGGTAGTCTGCAGACGCAACTACGATGCCGTCCTTCTCCAAGTCAATCACTGTTCCCGGTTGTAATTGTGTCCCTTTTGTTCTTTTGTCAATTCTTGCCTCAAAAACCTTGAGGCGCTTGCCTTGAAAAAAAGTGTACGCACCTGGATGGGGATTAAGGGCTCTTATTAAATCCTTTAATTGTTTAGCCGTCTTAGACCATTCCAGAAGTGCTTCCCCTTTTTCAATTTTGGGAGCATAAGACGCACTGTTTTTATCTTGCTTGTGAGAACTTATACGGTCCTCAGACAAACCTTCAAGCGTCTCCAGTAGCAATCTCGCTCCCGCCTGAGCAAGCTTTTCCCCTAAAACTCCTGCTGTATCATCAGGCCCGATTTGAATCTTTGACTTCAGCAATATATCCCCGGTATCCATTCCTTCATCCAAAAGCATTGTGGTCACACCGGTTTGGGTGCAACCATCCATAAGCGTTCTTTGAATAGGAGCTGCTCCTCTATATTTGGGGAGCAGCGAGGCGTGTATGTTGATACATCCATAAGGAGGCATGGTAAGTATCCATTGAGGAATGATCTTGCCGTAAGCAACAACCACAATCACTTCGGCACCAAGATTTAATAAACTGCTCTTAAAACTTTGGTCAGATAAATCGGTTGGTTGAAAAACCTGCAGATTCTTTTCCAGGGCAAATGTTTTTACCGGCGGTGCTTGCAGACGAAGATGTCTGCCTTTGGGGCGATCAGGCTGGGTGACCACGGCCAGGATTTGCCGTCCTGAGTTATAAAGCAACTCAAGAGTCGGAACCGCGAACTCAGGTGTACCTATAAAGATAGTGTGCATACAAGAGCTCCGCTATTACAAGGGATCAGTTCTAATGCCAAGCATGCTTCTAAGGTGTTATTATCTCTCGTATCCTTCTAAGAGCTTTGCGTTGCTCGCTTCTGTAGGTTCGGTCAAGAATCACAATTCCGTTTAAATGATCTATCTCGTGTTGAATAACTCTGGCTTCAATGTCTTCTGCCTCAAACTCTACATCTTGGTTATTCAGGTTTTTTGCTCGCACTCTCACTTGTTTGGGGCGACTGATAAGGACCCTTATATCAAAAAAGCTCAAGCAGCCCTCTTCCTCTTCTTCACATTCTTCGCTAGCCCGGATAATCTCAGGATTTACTAAGACGCTAGGACCATTACCAACGTCGTAGGTTATCACTCTTTTGAGAAAACCAATCTGAGTAGCAGCCAACCCTGCACCGGGAGCATTTTGCATAGTATCACTCATGTTTTTTGCCAGATCTCTGATCTCCTTATCCACTTTGGTAACCGGTGAAGCTTTCTCCCGTAAAACCGGATCTCCACACTCCCTTATAGGCATAACTGCCATTTTTTCTCCCGTTTCTATTTTGTAGAATAATCCTAGTGCTATTGATAGTAAATCTAGTTCCAACTATAACATCCAAGCAGGATCAACATCTACTATCAACCTGACATCATCTTCCGACCTTAGCCAGTTTATTTGACAGAATTGTTCTCTCAAGAATTCGCTTATCAAAGCGGCATCAGATACCTTAAGAACAATATGCCATCTGAACCGTCCTTTGATCCTAAAAAAAGGAGCGGTTGCCGGTCCCAGGATACTTAGAATACTCCGGTGATCAGCTTGAGAGATCAGCCTGCTAATTCTCTGCGCGGCTCTCTCCGCTTTAGCATTATCTTTGCTCGATACTTGTATGTTGATCAGACAGCAGAAAGGAGGGTAGCCCAGTTCGCGACGCAATGCGATTTCCTGCTTATAGAAGCTATCATATTCACCGGATGAAAGAGCGGAAAGAGCATAATTTTCGGGGAGATAGGTTTGCAGCACAACTTTCCCGGGTTGCTGGCCCCTGCCTGCTCTACCACTCACCTGCATCAGCAGTTGAAACGTGCGTTCCGCAGCCCTGAAGTCGGGGAGATTGAGAGCAGTATCTCCATTAATAACACCTACCAGGGTGACTTCGGGAAAATCCAGCCCTTTGGCAATCATCTGAGTTCCCAGTAAAACGCTGTTAGGTCTACTTTGAAATTCGATTAACTTCTTTCTATGAGTGTCTCGACCTCTGGTTGTATCGGCGTCCATCCTAACAATATTCAGGTCGGGAAACAGTTTTCTCAACTCACCTTCCACTTTTTGAGTCCCCACGCCAAAATCACGAATTCGGCTACTTCCGCAATTTGGACAAGTCCGAGGAACAAGAGTTGTACTGTTACAGTGATGACAGAGCAATCTCGATTTGTCCCTATGGTAGGTGAATGAAACAGCGCATCTCTTGCATTTAGGAACAAATCCACAGTCCCTGCATAATATGAAACTTGCATACCCTCGCCGGTTTAGGAATAATATGAACTTGTTTTTCGCATCTATGCATTTCTGCATTTCGCTTTGGAGGACCAAACTAAAAATGCTTCTATTTCCATTCTTCAGTTCTTCCTTCAGGTCAACTATATGCATTTGGGGAAGTTTTCTACCCGCTACTCTGCTGGTCAATGTAAGATGAGCATAGTCACCGCATTCAGCCCGGTACCGACTCTCAATAGCTGGTGTTGCGCTGCCCAGAATTACAGGACATTGCTCTATTTCAGCTCTTTTTAAAGCCACTTCAACAGCATGATATCTGGGATTTCTGTTTTGCTTATAGGTGCTCTCATGCTCTTCATCCACAACAATTACGCCAAGATTCTCGAGAGGTGCGAACAGGGCCGAGCGGGCTCCCACTACCACTCCATGCAAGCCTTTGCGCACTCTTCGCCACTGGTCAAATCGCTCTCCCGCGCCTAATCCGCTGTGTAGTACAGCAACTATTTCTCCAAATATACTTCGGAAGCGATGTGCGGTCTGCGGAGTAAGAGCAATTTCAGGAACCAAGACAATAGCGGTCTTACCTGCATCAAGGAGTTTTCTTATCACTTGAATGTAGACTTCAGTCTTCCCGCTCCCGGTTATTCCCTGAAGAAGAAAGGTTTTATGTTGATTCTTGTTCAAATCAGCCTGAATCTCTTGAATCGCCCGGTTTTGCTCCTCGGTTAATGTAATTTGGCGGGGAATTATTTCCGGATAAAAAAAATCCGGTTCCCGGTATGTGGAGTTAAAATAGGTAGAAATGACTCCTTTTCCTATCAAGGATTTCAGGGATTCTCTGGATGAACCGGTCACATTGAGCAGCTCACAAGCTGATATTCGGGGTTGATCACAAAGGACATTCAATATTGCGCTTTGTTTTGGCGCTTTGCTTTTCATTTGACCAGCCAATGACCGGGCCTTTTCGGGTGAGCGGGTAAGACGGACATATTCTTCCTTTTTAATACTCACCTTAGGCTCGCTGATTTCATGTTTTCTGCTTACAATCTCTTTCTCCTCTAATACCTTAACCGTAGACGAAATACTCTTGCCAAGTGTCTTGCGTAATTCAGAAACGGATAGCTTTCCACCATTGCTTTCAATACACTCAATGACTTCTCGTTGGCGGTTTGCGCTGGTAGAGATTCTATCTCTGGCCTGATCGGCGGAGACGGTTAGCTTCACAAATTGAGACAAATGACGCCTTCTTCCCGGTGGTAAAACCAGGGCGAGTGCCTGGCTAAGAGTGGAAGAATAGTAGTTGCTGATCCATTGGCAGAGTTGCACCATCTTGCTGTTAAAAACATGTTCATGATCAAGAACTTCCAAAATGGGGTTGGGTGAAGAAACTTCGGATTCAGAAATCAGCTCGATCACATAGCCGATTTGAACTGAATGACCGAATTGAACCAGTATTGTTGAGCCAACATCCACTAATGAGCATATCTTAGAAGGAACTGAATATTCAAAAGGACGGTCAATCTCCCGTGAGGGAAGATCGATTATAACCTTGGCAAAACCATGTTCTTTCATCTATAACCCCAGTGAAATGCTTTTTTAGCCCGTAAAGACTCTCATCTATACTTAACCATCACCGGAGCAAAAAGGAAAGAGGCATTGGTTGGCCGGCATGTTTTTTCTGTCAAGTTTTAATGCTTTATGCCGATAATTTAGATGAAGTCCCAAGCTGGTGGGAGAGCCCCTCCCCCACCTCTTGGGACCTTATTTTTTCCTTTCGAATCTCCAACCCGGCTATTGCAGTAGGTTGCTCTTCAAAACTGAAAGTCTTTTCAGCAACTGCTAATGCAATATCCGGGTTAAATCCTAATTGCTATATTGCAATTAACCATGGAAATGGTAAACTAAGGCAGAACAACAGTACAGGAGGTAGTCATGGCAGAAACACCTGAAGAACATAAGAGTACAGAAACAGCAACACCCAACTATTCAGCCGCGGAAAAAACCAGTGCAGCCGACAGAGACATTGCCGCCGCCGAAGAATCAAGGGCAAAATCATCCAGGAAAATCACTCAGTTTGTTGATTATGTTTATTGGATCATTATGGCATTGATTGCGGTCCGTTTTACCTTCAAGCTCATTGGCGCAAATGATGAGAATGCACTTGTCAGATTGCTTTATGATGCCTCCAATCCTTTTATCAATATTTTTAAAGGAATTGTACAGGACATAACAACATCAGGCAGTTCGATAATTGAGATTTCCGCCTTGATTGGCCTGCTGATTATTTGGCTCCTCTACCATGCAATCCTGAAGCTCATTATTGTTTTGCGCAGCAATTAGCATCAATCTATAGCCCCGCTTTTTCTTTAAGAAGTTCCGCTTTGTCTGTTCGCTCCCAGGTAAAGTCTTTGTCTGCACGGCCAAAATGACCGTAACAGGCAGTCTTTCTATATATCGGCCTCCTAAGATCCAGGTAATTGATAATAGCTGCCGGCCGTAGATCAAAGCTCTCTTTGACTATTTCTTCGATTTGATGTTTGTCAACTTTTTCTGTGCCAAATGTTTCCACCAATAAAGATAGAGGACGTGCTACCCCGATTGCATAGGCAACTTCAATTTCACACTTATCAGCCAGACCGGCTGCAACTACGTTTTTAGCAACATAGCGAGCGGCATAGGCACCGGATCGGTCTACCTTGGTGGGATCTTTGCCGGAAAAGCAGCCTCCCCCGTGGCGGCCGGTCCCTCCATAGGTATCAACAATGATTTTTCTTCCGGTTAATCCTGTATCAGCTTTGGGACCACCGATCTCAAATTTACCGGTAGGATTGACCAAGACACGCAGTTTTTTATAATCCACCAGCTCCTCGGGCAATACCGGTTTAATCACGTTATCAATCAAATCGGGCTTGAGTAGATCTTCCACTTCTACGCCAGGTTTGTGTTGGGTTGAAATCAACACAGTATGAATCCCAACAGGTCTCCCGTTTTCATATTCTACGGTTACTTGGCTTTTGCCATCCGGTCTCAGATAGGGCAATACATCTGATTTTCTAACTTCAGCCAAGCGGTGTACCAGCCGATGAGCCAGCATAATAGGCATGGGCATGAGTTCTTCGGTTTCATTACAAGCGTACCCAAACATCATCCCCTGGTCTCCCGCTCCCTCTTTGTCCAACTCTTCATCGCTTGTCTCTCCTAATCGCTCTTCGAGTGCACGATCAACACCTTGAGCAATATTTGAAGATTGCTCTTGAATGGCCGTGATAACTCCGCAAGTTTCTCCGTCAAAACCATATTTAGCTCGAGTATAACCAACGCTCTTGATCATCTCCCTTACTACTTGAGGAATATCTACGTAGGTCTTGGTGCTAATCTCCCCCGCAACAACCACCAATCCCGTAGTCACAAGTGTTTCACAAGCAACTCTACCCATAGGATCATCAGCATAAATCGCGTCCAGAATAGCGTCTGAGATTTGATCCGCCAACTTGTCCGGATGTCCTTCCGTCACTGACTCTGAAGTAAATAAATATCTTCCTTTGCTCATCAATGTGCCTCCTTTGATTTTCCATTCAAACATGAAAAAACTCTCTTCCAAAAGTGAAGAGAGTCATGTGTACACTCTTATCTTTCAGAGATTTTCTGCAGGAATTAGCACCTCAAAAAACAGCTGCCGTTCGTCCGCTGCTTTCAGGTTGCCGGGCTTCATCGGGCCAGTCCCTCCGCCACTCTTGATAAGACATAAACCAATATTTAGCTGTCAAAGTACCGCTATGCCACGAGGGTATATTATACGTTAGAACAGGGAATCTTTTCAAGCATTTTCTTAATCCGCTTTTGCCTTCAGCAGAAGGACCACCTCATCCAAAATTATTCGCGCAACTTCTTGTTTGGGCATATCGGGTAACTCTTGCGTGCTGCCCATCCGGTCAATAATCATAACTTGATTTGTTTCCTTGCCAATCCCTGTGTCTTCGCGGGAAACATCATTGGCCACAACCAGGTCGAGATTCTTGGCCTTTAGTTTTTTCTTGGCATTCGCTTCCAGATCCTCCGTCTCAGCAGCAAAACCGACCAAAATCTGATCTTTTTTCGCTTTTCCCATCTCAGCAAGAATATCCGGCGTCCGAACAAGTTCAAGGGTCAATCTATCCTGTTTTTTTATTTTTTCTCGGGGAGTTTTACTGACTTTAAAGTCAGACACGGCTGCTGCTTTAATGGCTACATCAATTCGGGTAAACCTCTCCATAATCGCTTCTCTCATCTGCCCGGCAGTAGTAACCGGAACATACTCTACTCCCTTGGGGACGATAAGGTCCGTTGGGGCACTTACCAGGATAACTTCCGCGCCCCTGGCCGCTGCGATTTCTGCCAGAGCATACCCCATCCGGCCTGAGGACTTGTTTCCCATAAACCTCACCGGATCAATCGGCTCCCTGGTACCTCCCGCACTAACCAGGATTTTTACTCCACGTAGCTGAGATGATTCCTCAAAGATATTCCTTAAGGTTTCTAAAATCCGGTCAAGTTCAACCAGTCTACCCATACCCTCTTCACCACAGGCTAACTCTCCTTCACCCGGTTGAATTATTTTGTGTCCATGCTTTTTCAAGATTGCCATGCTCTTTTGAGTAGCGGGATTTAAATACATGGTTTCGTTCATTGCAGGAGCAAATATCACTGGATTCCGGCAAGCCAGAATTGTGGTGGTTAATAAGTCGTCGGCAATACCATGAGCTGCTTTGGCCAGGACATTTGCCGTAGCGGGTGCTACAAGAATCACATCTGCCTCTCGCGCTAATGAAATATGGGGAATCTCTTCCTCTTTCTGCCTACTGAAGAGACGCGTAGCAACCTGATTGCGGCTCAATGTTCTAAAAGTAAGGGGTGCAACAAAATGAGTAGCGGCTTTAGTCATGATCACTTTTACGTCAGCACCGGACTTTACTAATTCTCTAGTGATCTCTACCGCTTTATATGCTGCTATGCAGCCTGTCACGCCCAAAACGACCTTTTTACCTTCGAAAATAGACATACCTAACCTCAAATGTAAAAAACGGGGATTGTGATCCTCTTGGTGCTGGGATGAGAAAACAAAAGCTAGTTCTAACTTCTTTAAATCCTGATATTGCAATAGATTTAGATGATAGGCGCAGGAATTTTAACTTTAGGCAGGGAAGACGGTGCTTTTTTGCACAGACGCACTTGATGTACATCGAGCACCAAGAAGTACTGGCTGACACAGCATAAAGTCAAAATAACAAGCCTAGCGCTGAATTCTATTGCATTACCCGGGTTAAACTAGCATATTTGCCACATTTTGTTCAATTTGCTTCAAGAAACTTATTTTATCGTATCAATGGTCCTGCTAAACTTGATCTTTCCCTTGGCTACTTCCTCAATTGCTATAGAAAGAGGCCGTTTTGTAACCGCTGTAATCTCCGGTCCCTTGATGTTAGTCAGTTCTTGTCTTCGAATAGCATTAAAATAATCATTGATCTGCCTACCTCTTTTTGTTACCTCCATAACAAGAGTAAACCTGCTATCCGCATGCTCCATTAGTTTTTCAATCTCCGGTTCTAATAATGACATATCTCTCCTTGGTCCCCACTCATCGCCTATTAGTTCTTAGACGTTCTTTTTCAATTATGGCAACCAATTTCGCCTCGGCTGCATCCAGATTATCATTTACTATGCTGTGATCATAACCAGACATGCAAGCCAATTCTTTTTCGGCCTGCTTGATCCGCCTATCAACTATATCCGGTAGCTCTGTGCCTCGTCCTACCAGTCGCTTCTTTAACTCTTCAAAAGAGGGCGGCTCAATAAAAATGAGAACAGCGCTGGGCAGCTGCTTCTTAACAGAAACACCACCCTGCACATCAATGACAAGAATTACATCTTGCCCTTTGTCCAGTATACGATCTATATTCTCTTTCAGAGTCCCGTAAAGATTACCGTGAACCTCAGCCCACTCCAAAAAGGCACTGGCCTCAAGTTTCCGGTTAAAATCTTTTTCCGTGACAAAATAATAGTCGCGATCCTCTTTTTCTCCAATGCGACGCTTACGCGTAGTCACCGAAACCGACCGGCTGATATTAGGGACTCTTTTGAGTGTACGCTCAACAAGAGTCCCTTTGCCTACTCCTGACGGGCCAGATATTACAAAAATCTTGCTTTTCTTCAATCTTCCCCGCTAAATGCTAGGCTAGCTTGTTTACCAAACGTTCCCTCTGCTTGGAACCAAGACCCTGCACGCGACGAGAGGAATCAATATCAAGCTCATCCATCAATCTACGACTTCTAGCCTTGCCTATTCCAGGCAATGACTCCAGCAAGCTGCTTACTTTCATCCGAGCAACAACTTGATCATTGGTCTTGTCTAAAACATCACTTAGAGAAACCTGTCCCTTTTTCAACTTTGCCTTCAATTCAGCTCTTTTTCTTCTCACTTCCACAGCCTTCTTAAGAGCCGCCTTTCGATCTGCATCCGAAAGTTTTGGTAATGCCATTTGATCCTCCTTATCACTACGTTGCTTTTTTCCAGGTGATTATACAGGTTACTAAATCTAAAAACAACCTGTCAATTTCGTTTTCAATTTCCTTCTTGATATACCATTGGTTTGTCCGTTCATCCCCAAATTGGTAAGATAATCCTTATAACCATTACATCTCAGTGCTAACCTGTAAAAATAATATCTTTTCCTATTTCCCCCTTTCTGGTGTACTCAATCTTTATTCTTTGCTACAGAATTTTCTGGAATTAGTGGTTCGTCTCCTATGATCATTCAATCTGCTATTAGTATTATTCCTCTTTCTGCCTTAATTCCTCTTTTTCTATTCGAGCTAAACAGCTGTTTCCCTTTTCCGGTGATTACAGGTTATGCTTTTATCTCTATCAATAACCGCTCTTCCCAATTGCTTCTTACGGCTGTATCTACCTTAATAATCAATTTGTTCAGTACCAACAGTTGCAGCATACCACTTACCACTCTGAACAGCAACAGGAAAGTTAATATCCAGCTCACAAAAGTCACTTCCGAGATAGGTTTTCTCTGTTATTGCTAAAAATCCTGCTAATTAATGTAAAACTCTTAAGTATTCTTGGTAAGTTTGTCCAGAATTTCCGATACCGCCGCTGACGGATTTGGGGAACAAACAATGGGTCTTCCTATGACAATATAATCCGCACCAGCTCGTACTGCTTCTTCCGGTGTAAGCGTTCTTTTCTGGTCATCCTTAGCCAATTTAACCTGTCTGATTCCCGGAGTCACAATCAGCATGCTTTTGCCTACTACCTGGCGCAAAAGCTCAACTTCTTGTGGTGACGCCACGATACCATCCAGACCCGCTTCTTGAGCTAGTGTGGCGAGCTTAACAACTTGATCCCGGACCTTTCTCTTAATTCCGAGTTCCTCCATTTGGTTCTGACTCCAGCTGGTCAAAACGGTGACTCCCAGAACAAGAGGTCTTTCGCTCCCGATTTGGAGAGACGCTTCTTCGGCAACCCGAACAGTCTGTTTCATCATCTCCAGACCACCCATGGTGTGAACTGTGAACATTGCTATATTCATTTTAACAATCTGCTTTACTGCCCTAGAGGTTTGATGTGGGATGTCGCATAGTTTCAGGTCTAAAAAAACCCGGTAACCGCTATCATTGATCGCCTCGACTATCTGTTTCCCCGCTGCTAAAAACAATTGCAAGCCTACCTTGAAGATCTTTACTTTTCCGCCGAGAGAACGGCAAATTTGCAGAGCTTCTTCTTTATCAGCAACGTCGAGTGCCACTATTAACGTATCAGCGATTCTCTGGGACAAGTTTGACCTTCCCTGTTATGTCTTGAATGCTTTGAAATCCCTTCTGCTCCAGAAAGGTCTCCAAACCTTGGATGATTTTCACCGCCGAGGTCGGCTCCATAAAATTAGCGGTCCCAATAGCAATCGCACTCGCCCCGGCAAGGAAAAACTCTACGGCATCTTCCGTTTTGGTTATGCCGCCCATTCCTATCACCGGTATGCTCACAGCTTTTGCTACTTCCCAGACCATTCTAATGGCTACCGGTTTTATTGCCGGTCCCGAAAGACCTCCGGTAGTACCGGCCAGAAGAGGTTGAAAGCTCTTTGTGTCAATTGCCATTCCTAAAAGAGTATTTATCAATGAAACAGCATCAGCACCAGCGTCTTCTATCCTTCTGGCGATTTGGGAAATGTCAGTTACATTAGGGGTCAACTTGACAATCAGGGGCTTGCTCACAGCTTTTCTACATTCTCCGACCACCAATGATGCCATCTCCGGATCTTGACCAAACAACATACCTCCGCTTTCCACATTGGGGCAGGATATATTCAATTCAATTGCCGCAATATCTTTTTCAGCCTCAAGTCTGCCACATACCTGTACATATTCATCAATAGATTCGCCTGCAACGTTTGCAATTATGGGAACATTAAATTCTTTTATGAATGGCAAATCCTCCTTAATGAATCCCTCAACTCCTTTATTTTGAAGCCCTATGGAGTTTAGAATACCGGAAGGTGTTTCACATATCCGGGGTGGCGCATTTCCCATCCGCTCCTTAAGGGTCAAGCTCTTTACCACCAAAGCTCCTAATCTACTCAAATCAAAAAAGGATGCATGCTCCCGGCAGCAGCCAAATGTTCCGGACGCAGTCATCACAGGATTTTTCATCTCCATTCCGGCAATTTTAACAGCAAGATCAGGTATAAGATTTCACTCCTTTTCTACACACATTTACCAAACCTACTCCGGATCTTTCCAAACAACGTCTTGAGCTGCAAAAACCGGCCCATCAACACAAACACGTCTAAGAAGTTCTTGCTCATTTCGCCTTATCTTGCACACGCAGGAAAGACAAGCACCAATCCCGCACCCCATCATTCTTTCCAGGCCAACTTGAGCAGGAATTCTATACTCGTTACAGGTGGAGGCTACTCTCTGCAGCATTCCTTCAGGTCCACAAGCATAAACTCTTTCCGGTTTGATCTCTTCAATTGCTTCAGGAAGGACATCGGTAACCAAACCTTTGTGACCTTGACTTCCGTCCTCAGTCACTACCACAAGCTTTCGCACCAACCTTTTTAGGTCAATTGCGTATAGAAGCTTCTCTCTACTCAATGCCCCCATCAATACACAAATCCGTTTTTTGTCAGCAAGAAGCTCATCAATGAGAAAAACTAAAGGAGCAATACCCAGCCCTCCTGCTACTACCAAAACATTGCGCAGATTATCTTCAATTGTGAATCCCCTGCCAATGGGCCCAACCAGGTTTAGAACATCTCTTGGTTGCACAGCGGACAGCACCTCTGTTCCCCTTCCCACAACTTGAAATAAAACCTCAAAGGCTCCTCCTCCATCTTTGCGGTGAATACTGAAAGGACGTCGTAAAATAAAATCTCTTCCTTCTCCACATTGAATATGCACAAACTGGCCGGGTTTGCATGAAGCAGCTATCTGTTGGTTAAAAAGCTTCAGCCTATAAATCCCCGGTGCAAGTTTCTCGTTGTAAATTACTTTTGCGCTTGTGCTATGAATATTTCCCATTTTGATCCGCTTCTATTTCTTATGATATTCTTGTATGCATTTGACTGTACCCTGTCCCTCTTTCAGTGCCTCTATTCCCTTGATAGCCGCCAATGCTCCGGCCATAGTGGTAATACAGGGCACACTATGAGCAACTGCCACTGGTCTTATGTGATACTCATCATCACGAGTCTCTCCGCCCCAAGGAGTGTTTATTACCAAGTCAATTTGACCATTTTTGATCAGATCGACCACGTTTGGTCTGCCTTCCTTGATCTTCAGTACCTGTCGGACATCGATCCCGTTTTCCATTAAGGTTTTCGCTGTACCCTTGGTGGCCACAACCTCTAATCCCATTTCCACCAGCTTCTTGGTTATAGGCACTACGGCTGGCTTGTCTTTATTGCACACACTGACAAAAACCGTCCCCTCCAGGGGAAGATTTTGGCCGGCCGCCAATTGTGCTTTGGCAAAAGACCGCCCGAAGGTTTGGTCGATTCCCATCACTTCGCCTGTGGACTTCATTTCCGGACCCAGAACTGTATCAACCTCGGGAAATCGATTAAAGGGCAAAACCGCTTCCTTAACCGCAATATGCTTGGGGACCAAGGATTCCGAAACACCCATATCCTTTAATTTCACACCGGCCATAGCTCTTGCGGCTAATTTGGCAAAAGGAATACCGATGGTTTTACTGACAAAAGGAATGGTCCTGGATGCACGGGGATTTACCTCGAGGACAAAAACCTGGCCATTTTTAACAGCATACTGGATGTTTATCAGTCCTATGACATTCAAAGCTTTTGCCAGTTTCCTGGTGTATGCCTTTACCTTCTCCAAATCCTTTTCCTTTAGGGAGAAGGGCGGTATGGAGCAAGCACTATCACCTGAGTGAATCCCGGCTTCTTCGATATGTTCCATAATTGCCCCGATCAATACGGTTTCCCCATCTGAAACCGCATCCACGTCAATCTCAATTGCACCTTCCAGAAATTTGTCAATTAGAACCGGGTGCTCAGGCGAAGCATCAACTGCAGACTTCATATATTTCTCTAGCATTTCTTTGCTATATACGATTTCCATTGCTCTTCCACCGAGAACATATGAAGGCCGTACGAGAAGAGGAAATCCAATTTTCTTTGCAGCTTGCAGTGCGCCTTTAACGGAAGTAGCTGTCCCAAAAGGTGGTCTATTGATCTCCATTTTCTCAAGCAGTGCGCCAAATCTTTTTCTGTCTTCAGCAAGATCAATATTATCCGGAGAGGTTCCTAGAATATTGACACCCGCCCTTTCCAAGGGAACCGCCAGTTTTAGTGGCGTCTGCCCGCCAAACTGGACGATTACACCCTCAGGCCGTTCAGCTTCAATCACATTCATGGTATCTTCAAAAGTCAACGGCTCAAAATATAGGCGGTCCGAAGTATCGTAGTCCGTACTAACTGTTTCCGGATTACAGTTAAGCATGATGGTTTCATAGCCTTCTTCTTTTAAGGAAAACGAAGCGTGTACACAACAGAAATCAAACTCTATACCCTGGCCGATTCTATTTGGCCCGCTTCCCAAGATGAGAATCTTGGGCTTGGTTCCCGACCTAACCTCACCCTCCACTTCATATGTAGAGTAGTAATATGGCGTATATGCTTCGAACTCGGCCGCGCAGGTATCAACGGTTTTGAATGTAGGAAATATTTTGTATGATTTTCGTTTCTCTCGCACCGCATGCTCAGAAGAACCTAGCATATGAGCAATTTGATAATCGGAAAAACCAAACTCTTTTGCTCTCTTCAGTATGTCCCTGCTAACCGACTTCAACTTATGGTCTTTGATCTTATTCTCCAGTTCACAAAGCTCTTTAATCTGATAGAGAAACCACCTATCGATTTTGGTCAGCTCAAATATCTCGTCAATAGACATTCCGGTCTGCAAGGCGTACTTAATATAAAATATGCGGCTTTCATTGGGCACTGATAGTCTTTGAACAATCTGATCTTCCTGAATTTCGTCTTTTCCATCGCTCCCCAGCCCATATCTGCCAATCTCCAACGACCTTACGGCTTTTTGAAGTGCTTCTTTAAAGGTGCGTCCGAAGGCCATGGCCTCGCCAACGGATTTCATTTTAGTGGTCAAGTTGGCATTAGCTTCCGGAAACTTCTCAAATGCCCAGCGGGGAATCTTTACCACAACGTAATCAATAGTGGGTTCAAATGAGGCAGGGGTTTCTTTCGTAATATCGTTGGGGATCTCATCTAAGGTATATCCTACCGCTAGTTTTGCAGCTATTTTAGCAATGGGAAATCCTGTAGCTTTAGAGGCAAGCGCTGAACTCCGGGATACCCTGGGGTTCATTTCTATGACCACCATGCGCCCAGTCTCAGGATGAACTGCAAACTGAATGTTTGAACCACCCGTTTCCACTCCGATTTCCCGTATGATTGATATAGAGGCATTGCGCAGACGTTGATATTCCTTGTCTGTTAGAGTTTGAGCCGGGGCAACGGTGATGCTATCGCCGGTATGAATTCCCATAGGATCAAAATTCTCTATGGGACATACAATTACTACGTTGTCATTGATATCTCGCATGACTTCAAGCTCATACTCCTTCCACCCCAAAACCGATTTTTCAATCAAAACCTCTGAGGTAGGGCTGAGCAAAAGCCCGGAAGATACGATTTCTCTGAACTCATCGATATTGAAAGCTAATCCTCCCCCGGTTCCGCCCAGAGTAAAACTGGGCCGTATGACTACGGGAAATCCAATCTCTTCTGCCACTTCTAAGGCTTCACTCAAGCTATATGCAAAACCGCTTCTAGGCAGATCCAATCCAATTGCACCCATTGCTTGTTTAAACAGTCTTCTGTCTTCGGCCTTTTTTATTACTTCAAGTTTGGCGCCGATCAATTCCACCCCGTACTTGTCCAGAACTCCTCTTTCCGCTAACACTACAGCCGTGTTGAGCCCGGTTTGACCACCCAGAGTCGGAAGAACTGCCTCCGGCCGTTCCAACTCAATAATCTTCTCTACTATCTCCGGCGTAATCGGCTCAATATAGGTACGGTCCGCAAACTGAGGATCGGTCATGATTGTGGCCGGATTGCTGTTTACCAGCACGATCTCGAATCCATCATCCCTGAGAACCTTACACGCTTGAGTGCCCGAATAATCAAACTCGCAAGCTTGACCAATGATAATCGGCCCCGAACCCAGGATTAGTATTTTCTTGATATCATTTCTACGTGGCATATGTCTTATTCTCCACCATATCTCTAATCTCTTGCACTATTGTCGCATTCCAGCTTGCACTCTTGGTCACCAGGCGATTCCTCCCTGGCCTGGTTTTTTTCCATCAACCTTACAAAATCATCAAAAAGGTATCTTGAGTCATGGGGACCCGGTGAGGATTCCGGATGATACTGGACTGAGAAAGCAGGAACATCGAGACAGCGTAACCCTTCAACCGTTCCGTCGTTTAGATTTAAATGGGTAATCTCCAGAGCACCGAACTCACTCTTCCCCGGCCAACCACCCAAGTCCAGACTGCCTCCAACCTGCCATTCTCCTTCCTCAACCTGGAAAGAATCGCAAGCAACAGCAAAACCATGGTTTTGTGATGTTATTTCAACTTGCCCGCTAAGTAAATTTTTTACCGGATGATTCCCGCCCCGGTGACCAAATTTTAATTTATAGGTCCCGCCTCCAAGAGCCAGAGCCAAAAGCTGGTGGCCAAGGCAGATTCCAAAAATAGGCTTTTCGCCTATGAGGTGCTTTATATTATCGATTGCATAGGTGATCGCTGCCGGATCACCCGGTCCGTTGGCCAAGAAAATCCCGTCAGGATCGAGAGAAAGAACTTCTTGGGCCGATGTCTCTGCCGGAACCACCATGACTTTACAGCCATGGGACTCAAGACATCGTAGGATAGTTCGCTTGATACCAAAATCAAACGCTACAACATTGAAGCGCATAACTTTTTGGGTCTCCCACCAGACGTAGGAGCGATCCACTGTTACTCCTTTAACCAGGTCTCTTCCAACTATACCAGGAGACGCCTTGGCTTTTTCGAGCAAGCTATCCGGGTTCAAATCAATAGTTGATAGAATACCTTTCATAGCCCCGGCACTGCGGATATGCCGCGTGAGAGCTCTGGTGTCTACATTTTCAATACCAACTATCCCGTATTTCTGCAAAAAGCTCTCCAGCGATTCTTGGGCTCGCCAGTTACTATAATATTTGGAGCACTCTTTAACCACGAAACCTTCTACAAACGGTCCCCGGGATTCATAATCCTCTGAATTTACGCCGTAATTCCCGATCTGGGGATAGGTCATAGTAACTATTTGCCCCGCATATGACGGATCAGTTAAAATCTCCTGATAACCGGTCATGCTGGTATTAAAAACAACCTCTCCGCAAGTTTCTCCGGCAGCACCAAAGCTTGTACCTTCAAATACTATTCCGTCTTCCAAAACCAAAACTGCCCTATTTTGCATTTTCTCTCACTCTCAATCAAGTCTTACTTATCAGGCATCTTGGATCCTGCATTCTATTCACTTAAACTATCTTCCCATCTTCTACGACAACATTTCCCCTAACCAAAACATGCTTGACAACTCCCTGCAGATCCCAACCATGAAATGGACAATTTCTACTTTTAGATTCAAACTTTTCACTGTCAACCTTTGCTTTTTTCCGGTCATCAAATACTAATATGTCCGCATCCACACCCGGTGATAAGCTTCCCTTGGGGATTCCCAAGATTTGAGCCGGATTGTGGGTTAGTTTAGCTAGAATATCAGACAACGAAAGTCCCTCGCTACCTACAACCTTAGTTAAAATAATTGGCAATGTGGTCTCCATCCCGATGAGACCGAATGGAGCATAGATAAACTCGCGCTCCTTTTCGTGTCGCGCGTGAGGAGCATGATCGCTGGCTATTGCGTCGATGGTCCCATCGGCAAGCCCCTTTCGTAATGCTTTGACATCCGCTTCAGCCCTAAGAGGAGGATTCACTTTGCAATTAGTGTCATAATCGGTCAATGATTGTTCGGTCAAGATCAAGTGATGCGGTGTTACATCGCAAGTCACCTGGATTCCCTCTTTTTTTGCCCTGCGAATCAAATCAACCGAACCCCTGGTGCTTATGTGGGTAATATGCACTTTACTCCCGGTTAATTTGGCCAGACTCAAGTCCCGAGCAATTAAAACCTCTTCGGAAACCGCCGGTATTCCTTTCAATCCCAGAATGGTAGAATAGTATCCTTCGTTCATCTGGCCTTTAGCGAAAAGATTGGTGTCTTCTTCATGTAAAATCATAGGCTGGTCAAACATCCTGTTATATTCAAAAGCTCTTCGCATGACCCGCGCGTTCATAACCGATTTACCGTCATCGGAAAAACCAACAACGCCCAATCTACTCAAGTCACTCATTTCAACCAGCTCTTGGCCTTCCTGGCCCCTAGTAATAGCAGCTACGGGAAAGACATTCACTACACCTTCGTCTCTTGCTTTTTCTAGAATCATTTTAACCACCGAAGCCGTATCGGCAATGGGATTGGTATTGGGCATACACGCTAAAGAGGTAAATCCGCCTTTCGCAGCCGCCCTGGTACCAGACGAGATGGTCTCTTCATCTTCCCTACCTGGTTCCCTCAAATGAACATGCATATCTATCAAACCAGGGGCAACAATCTTGTCTGAAGCATCGATGCATGGGGCATCTCCGCAATCGATATTCTCTCCGACTGCAATGATTTTACCCCGGTCCACAAGAACATCTCCCACTGCATCAGTTTTATTGGCCGGGTCTATAATATGTCCGCCCTTTATGCAAATTCTGGACATCGCTCAAGAGAAAACTGGCGCTCAGCTACGGATTAAATCTATGTCGCCAGCTTCTCTTCACCTCCAATCAACAGATGATACAAGACAGCCATTCTAATAGCCACACCGTTTGCTACCTGTTCGTTTATGGCAGCTTGGGGGAGACTGACTACCTCGGAAGTAATCTCGATTCCTCTATTCATAGGGCCAGGATGCATAATTAGCACATTTTCCTTGGCCAATTTTATTCTCTCCAGGTTCAATCCGAAGAGAGAAGAATACTCGCGCAGCGATGGAAAAAAGCTCTCACTTTGCCGTTCCATTTGAATCCGAAGCATATAGACCATATCCACTTTCTTAATTGTCTCATCGAAATCATAACTCACTTCAACATCCATCAATTCTATACCCGCAGGCATCAGCGTAGGAGGACCCACCAAAACTACCTTTGCGCCCATTTTATTGAAAGCCAAGATATTGGAACGAGCAACCCGGCTGTGCAAGATATCCCCGACTATGGCAACTTTCAAGCCCTTTATCTTTCCTTTCCTCTCTCTAACTGTAAAAAGGTCCAAGAGAGCCTGAGTCGGATGTTCGTGCGCCCCGTCGCCGGCATTAATTATTCCGCACTTGATCAAATGGGCCAAAAGCAGAGGAGAACCGGGAGCGGAATGTCTTATAACCACGATATCCGCGTTCATCGCCTCGATCGTTTTTGCGGTATCCTCAAGGCTCTCACCTTTGGCCAAAGCACTTGATTTGGCTGAGATATTTACAACATCGGCACTTAAGCGCTTTGCGGCTAGTTCAAATGATGTGCGAGTACGAGTGCTTGGCTCCAAAAACAGATTGACAATTGTCCGACCCCGAAGGGTCGGGACTTTCTTGATTTCCCGGGTGGTAACTTCCTTAAAGGACTCCGCCGTCTTGAAAATCTGCTCCATTTCGTCTTTATCAAGATCATTTATGCTCAGAAGATTAGTGAGCACCTCTACCTCCTAGAAACGCAAAGTGTAAAGCGAAAAATGCCCTTCGGCTTTGCTCAGGATAAACAAAACAACAACTCAAAATTCAAAATATTCAAGCTTTTCATTACATGCTAATGCCAATTCCTGCAAGCTGATAAACCAATTCCTGATTCGATCTATTTTAAGTTTTACGCTGTTATTTTGCATTTTGCTTGTCCTGCCTGCCCTGAGCATAGTCGAAGGGAGTTTGCCGAAGAGCATTTTGAATTTTGCATAATTCGGCTAATTTCTAATAAGCTGCTGTTTTTAGCTTTGCATTGTTATTTTGCACTTTGCATTTTGAGTTTTGCATTTTTATTTTCTATTCGCCAATGACTACAGAGTCGGCTCCGTTTTCATCCCTCAGCTTCACTTGCACCTTCTCCTTGCGCGCAGTCGGTATGTTCTTTCCGATATAATCAGGACGAATCGGCAATTCTCTATGGCCACGGTCAATTAGAACGGCCAGTTGAACACTGGCAGGCCGACCAAAATCCATGATAGCATCCATTGCCGCCCGCACACTCCTTCCGGTAAACAAAACATCATCAACCAAAACAACATCCTTTTCAGTCACATCAAATGGTATTTCCGTACTGGACACATGAACTTGATGAGTCGCTATATCATCCCGGTAAAAAGATATATCCAGAATGCCTACAGGAGGTTCCAGATTCTCAATATCAGCGATTTCTCGAGAAAGCCGATTGGCCAGATAAACACCCCGGCTTCTTATGCCAATCAGCACCAGATTCTGCGCGCCTTTGTTTCGCTCCAAAACTTCATGGGCAATTCGGGTAATTGCTCTTCTTATTCCTTTTTCATCCAGAACTTGCGCTTTTTCCCTAAACACCATATCGCTCACCTTCAGCCCCTAATCTTTTAACCTTGATATTGCAGTAGATTTAGATGATCGGCGCAGGAATTTTGGCTTTAGGCAAGGAAGACGGTGCTTTTTTGCACAGGCGTACTTGATGTACGTCGAGTACAAGAAAGTATCTGCTGACACAGCATAAAGTCAAAATAACAAGCCTAGCGCTAAATTCTATTGCAATATCAAGGTTTATTTATGGCATAAAAAATACTTCTTTAGCATCATTGTCCGCCAAGAAGCATCGCATTCTTCATGTTTCCTTCATCTCTCCTTACCAGCCTCTCAGGACTGGCGTTAAAGGTTTTTTATATCATAACAGAGAGCCAAAAACGGGTCAACAAATTGATTCTATGAGGATAAGGGATTAGGGATGAGAGATGAGTTAAGTCCAAGGTCCAATGTTCGAAGTCTTGGTTCCTCGCTTTCAAAGCTTTTAAGAAAAAAAAGAGGCTCATGTCTACACTATGGATAAAAGTCAAATTCAAAGACCTAATCCTGTTTGTTGCACTTGGTCCCTTCTATGTATTTGGCCTCCAGTTACACTTTACCCTATCTACAGATTCATATCCCAAGAATCTGAATACAGCCCTGATTATCAATGAGCACTTGAAAAGAGTGAGAAATTCCTTATAATGAATAAATGTAGACAAACGAATTAAAAGTTTCTGGTGGCCATTGCGGAGGGGACACACCCGTTCCCATTCCGAACACGGAAGTTAAGTCCTCCAGCGCCGATGGTACTGCTCTGGCAACGGAGTGGGAGAGTAGGACGCCGCCAGGATTTTTTATTTGTACAATTAATTTGGAAAACCCTGGAGAGAAGATTAGCATGAGCATTGCTAAAACAAGGGTGCGCACTGCCTTCATGGTTATTGTCTTTATTGGTCTGGGGATCTTTGTTGTTGTCCAAGCCAGAAATTATCTGGTAAAAAGGGTTTACCGGGAACAAGTACAAGATATCGAGCGTGAGATTCGAATCTACAAACAATTAAATGATTTCAATTTGGAGCTGTGGAGCGGAGATAATGACCTTAAGCAGATAGCATCCCTCAAAGATAAAACCAAACAACTATCTCCGGCCTCCGATGAAATAAAGAAGAGCAAACAGCATTTGCTAAAAGCGCTTGAGTATGTTTATGTTGCGCAGGAAGAATCGGGATTAACAATCTCACAGATTAACCTGGAAGAAGATCAGGACAAGTTTTACCGTCCCAAGGAATACCTGGATAAAGCCAATGATGAGGCGTCTCACTCAACCGAATATCTGGAGAAATTTGAAAAAGCCCACCGCGAGCTTTTTCAATAATTTTAAGCTAGGAAGAGTCTAGTGATTCCGGTTGAATATCTTCTGTGTCATCCTGCAGCTCCTCCATTCTCTGCTTTCTTTTCCTAAACCAGATGCCGGTAGCAATGACTACCAGTAAACTCATGATCAGAATGCCAAAATATTGTAGGCTCTGCACATATACTTGCCTTGAGCGAGCAGTGATATACATTTGCCATGCTTTGTCCAACTCCTCCTCCGTAACTCCCAGACTTTTTTCCAATGCGCCGGAAAAATCCATGCCGTTCTGAAGATTCTTGATAAGTCGGTTAAGCTTGTCCCGGCCATACTTATCAGCAAAGTATTGCACCATCAAATAACCCTCAGCCGCAATGCTTTGCTGTTCTTTCACATCTTTTGGCACTTTCTGAGAAAGGGCGGATATGGAATGCGCCTCCCCTTGAAGAGAGTAAGGTGTACCCCCGTCTGATCCCGCACTGAGCTCGGCCTGGTAGATAGCAATCCCCTCGATAAACCAAAACGGGACTTTTGAGGAATCGGGCAAGCTCTGGAGGAAAATAACATGGCATAGCTCATGTGCTATTGCCACATCAACCGACTTCCTGGTCGCGGAAATAAATATCCTATTCATAAAAGGCTGGGAGTACGCTCTGTTTATACCGGTAGGGCTTTGAGCAAGAAAAGTTGAATGGTCATGATAAACATAAATACTTATTCTTCTTGGGACCCGGTAATTATAATCGGACGTCATTTGGGAATAGAAACCCTCTGCCTTTTTTAGAATCCTTTCGCCCTCAGATGCTTTTTCAAAATAGACCACAAAGTGCTTGGATTCCTTTTCCTTCCAGTTAACATTGTCTGCCAATACTAACTGTGGAACCAGAAGAGCAAGACATATAGACAAGACAAGGAGCTTTGAGGCTAGCTTGGCAAACTGCCGTCTAAACAAGTTGGTTTTGGCCAAATCTAATCCTTCCACCCGTCTTAAATTAGTCAGGATTGTTCATTCTGCGGTTGGTCACGCTTCACGTCGGCCGGATCCACGACTTTACTCGCTCCGTCGGGGCGGCCTCCGGTTACGCTTTGCCCGGCCACAGACTTACTCCACAAGATTTTGATGTTTCCCCCCGGCCACGAGCGGAAATTGAAATAATTTTACGCCTATGGTACGCTCATCGCTGGTTTTGTAAACCAGCTGGAGTCAAGCAAGCACGCCACTCCTGGTCAAACCGGTCTTTCTATTTAGTAGGTGAAGAGCTTGAGGCTTAGTTATTCATCAATATCAACATATCAAAACTGTCCGCTTGCTTATAAATTTCGTTATATTGACAGGCTGCCAACAAAAAGGACTCCTTATCTAAGTTTTGGTACTAGTCTACATGCTATACTGGCTTACTTCTATGAGGCTTCTTCAGTTAAACCGCCTTCTCTGGATAGACTTCTGGAGTACCTTCCTCAAGTCTGGGAATCCGAAGGCTACTCTGACAGTTCTGAAGAACAAACCTTTTTCGAACAGGCTAAAAAGGTCTTATCTCAATTTTATCATACCAATATCATTGATCTTGAAATCCCGGTAGCCCTGGAACATAGATTCGCTATTGAGCTTGATTGTTGTACCTTGACAGGCATTATTGACCGAGTCGACAAATTGCCAAACGGAGGTTATGAAGTAATTGACTACAAAACCAGCAGAAAATTACCGCCAAAAGCAAGAATACATACTGATCTCCAGTTGTCCATTTACCATCTAGCCTGCCAGGAACTTTGGGGATCTGAGCTCATAAGACTCAGCCTATATTATCTGATGCCCAATACCAAAAGGAGCACCAAAAGAAGTAAATCAGATATTGATAGGACAAAATCCTTGATTGCCCGGGTCTGCAAGGACATTGAGGATGAAAAATATGAGCCGAAAGAGAATCCTCTCTGTCCCTGGTGCGATTTCCAGAACCATTGCCCGATTCGTGAGCAAACATCAACACCGGCTAGAACCAGCGGATCCACCCAAAATAGTTATAGCATTGAAGACAGAGTTGCTGAGTTTTTCTCCGTCAAACAAAAGCTAAAAGATTACCAAACCCGATTGCACCTGCTGGAACAGGATATTCATTTCTATTGCCATGAGCAAAAGAAGAATAGTCTCAGCTTTCAAGAAGGAGAAATTCTGCGAAGAAAAAGCGTAATCCAAAGTTTCAATGTGGACAAACTAAGAGAAATCCTGGAACCACAGGGATTGTGGGAAGAAGTTGTTGGCGTTGACAGCGAACGATTAAGACGCTTAATCAAGAGCAAGGATCTTGATGAGAACTTAAAAGAGGAAATCCGGGCGGCAATAGAAAACGAGGAAATCAGCTACAATCTCTATGCCAAAGAATAAGATCCCTGATAAAAATGGAAAATCAGACTAATCTAGCCAGGGCAAAACACTGACAATCCTTTGGGAACAACCGAAAAAGTCATAGGTAACTTGCCAATTAGTTCGCCGTCTGCCTGCACCAACGTAGAATGTTCGGCTCGAACCTTAATGGTTTTACCTCTTAGATACTCCACATCTGCAAAATTGACATGTTTTTTTAGTAGAACTCCTCCGATGTAGCGAGCGAAGCTTTCTATTCCTTTTTGTTTGAAAATGCAGACATCCAGAAAGCCATCTTCTATACTTGCCGTAGTGGTAATGCTAAAGCCTCTTGCATAGCACTGGGCGTTTCCCACTACTGCAAAATATCCCTGCTTCACTTCCCCATCATCTGCTTGGATGCTTATTCTGGTGGGCCTATAAGTAAGAAGGGTTTTAATGCCGGTTATTACGTAAGCCATGTCTTTGAGCATTTTTTTAACATCCTGATTTACATCCTGAACTACTTGGGCATCAAATCCGATGCCAGCCATGAGCACAAAAAACTCCCTATTTGCCTGTCCCAGGTCTATCTGTTTGGTCCTACCCTCAATAATTATCTTGCATGCTTGACCGACACTATCAGGGATCTTTAACTCGCGAGCTAGTACATTTACAGTACCGGAAGGTATGAATCCTAATGGCACATTTTCCTTGGCCAGCGCATTCACCACTTCAGAAATAGTCCCGTCCCCTCCCAATACTACAATTAGATTACAGTTTTTCTCTAGAGCGCGCTGCCCTAGCATGATCCCATCTCCCTGCTTATGGGTATGAAAGAATTCCAATTCAAAGTGAGCTCCCAATTGTTTCCTAACCCTTGGAAGCACTTTTAATGACTTGCCTTGTCCGGCAACCGGATTAACGATTATTCCAGCTTTCATAGCCTCATCGTAGTTAATTAAAGTATTATACTTCTCCAAAACAGCAGGTAGAATCTATATGGCGAAGGCAAAATGCTACTAAAACCTGGATTGTCCGATCAAGTCGGACAATGACAAAAGAGCCCAGCACTAAAAAGTTATCTATGACTCTTCTCCGTCGCTTTCCTTGGTCTCTAATGTCTCCAAGACCTTTTGCAGTTCCTGGGGTAACTCATCCTCCAAAACCAATTCATCACCACTTCGAGGATGGCTGAATTCCAACCTGTAGGCATGAAGAAACTGCCTTTTGATGCCCAATTCTTTCTGGGATAGGTGGCCTTGGGTATGGCGACCGATACCATAATCAGGATCCCCGACAACCGGATGTTCGGCGTAAGCCATATGAACTCTGATCTGGTGAGTTCGTCCCGTATCTAGCCGGACCTCCAGAAGAGTATAGGCTCTGAATTTTTTTAGAACCCTGAAATGGGTAATGGCTTTGCGACTGGCTTTCCCCGCAATAGCCATCTTCTTGCGATCCTTGAACCCTCTCCCGATGGGCGCATCTATGGTGCCTGTATCTACCTCCCAAACTCCATGAACCAAAGCCAAGTAACATCTCTTTATTGTCCTTTTTTTTAGCTGCCGGGAAAGCTCTGAATGGGATTGGTCATTCTTGGCAACAATCATCAAACCTGAGGTATTCTTGTCCAAACGATGGATAATGCCCGGTCTCTGGCTTCCACCAATACCTGAGAGATTATCGGTATGGAAAAGCAAGGCATTAACCAGGGTTCCGCTGTCGTGTCCGGGTGCAGGGTGAACCACCATCCCCGCCGGCTTGGAAATAACTATCAAGTCAACATCTTCATAGGCAATATTAAGAGCAATGGATTCCGGTGCAGTATCCAGGATCTCCGGAGGAGGAATGGATACAATTATCTCTTCGCCCATTTTGACCCGGTAATGCTTGCTGGTTTGTTCTCCTTCAACTTTTACCAAACCGCGATCAATCAGGTTTTGAGCAAAAGAGCGAGACGTGATCAGAGAACACTTTGTCAGGAAAACATCCAGCCTGTTTCCTTCATCGGCTTTGGTAACTTTGAGACGTTGTAGCTGGCTTTCCTTTTCACTCTTCTTTATCAAGGCTACTACCCTTGTTTCGATAGTGGTTGACCAAGATGACTATTGCCGCCATTAAGAATACCAAAATACTGATAATCTGGGCTGCGGAAAGTCCAAAGACAACCCTTGTACTTACTCTTAAGAACTCCACCGCAAACCTCGATATAGCATACAAGCCAAGGTAGAGCCAGAATAAAATCCCCGCTGTTCTGATTTTCTTTCTGGAGAACCAAATAATGCCAAAAATGAGCAGACTGTAGATAGAGCTATATAGCTGCGTCGGGTGGCGTGGCACATCGAAAAAATTAATAGCCCAGGGAACACTGCTTTGTACACCGTAACAGCAACCATTTAAGAAACAACCAATTCTGGCGATTGCATATCCCAATGCCAGACCTGGAACCATCATATCCGCTATAGCCCACAAGCTGAGGTTTTTTACCCTGACAAAGATCAAAACCGCAATTGTTCCCCCGAGGAGCCCGCCATAGAAGACTAAACCGGGCTGCCAGATTGCCAGTGCCTGGAGCGGTTTGGAGGAAAACTCCTGCCAATGCCCTATGACATAAAACAACCGCGCTCCCATTAAGCCTGCCAGCGCTACAATCAAGACAAGATCAAAGACGATGTCCGGATCTATATTTTTTCTTCGCGCCTCCGACCTGGCAAGCAGGGTCCCAGCAAGGAATGCAACTGCCAAAAAAAATCCGTATGAATAAATAGTGAATGATCCTATTCTCAATATAATGGGACGCATTATAATCTCTTGTCCTTTTCTTGTCTACCGACAGTCCAAATTAGGGACAGTGCCCATTTATTTTCTATCAACAAAATTTGTCATTGTCCTTATATCAGGAATATCCACGGATTGCAGCAGGCCAAATCCTAATAGAAAATAGGGCACTGTCCCTATTTATTTTGATTCTTCGCTGTCTTGCTTTTCCATACCGATCCATTCTCCTTTGCCATATGAGCCGATAATAGCCCAACCTAAAAGCAGTAGGCCAAGAATAATCGCGATATCAGCAACATTGAACACGGGCCATATTCTAAAATCAATAAAATCGGTTACCCGGCCAAAAAAAACACGATCGGTAAGGTTGCCCATTGCTCCGCCAAGCTCTAGACCTAGCGCGAACTTAACGGCACGCTCGTGAGACTTCAACTGACGGTAGTAAACAATAATAAAGATAATTGCCACCAAAGTAGTGATCAAAAAGATGATTTGGTAACCGGGTAAAAAACCGAAAGCAGCGCCTGGATTCTCCACCACGGTGATCCTAAAAAATTTAAGGAAAGTGATTGATTGACCGGGTGAAAGAATTCTGCGAATCAGCACTTTAGATGATTGATCCAACAATAAAACAAATCCTGCAGTTAGAAGCAAAATAATATAAATCACAACCTTGTTCAATAGTTTTTATACCGTATACCTCAAACTCAACCTACCAGCGTTCTTCTTTTCTCTTGCAGTCAATGCTGGACTATCCTTCTTCTACTACGGCAATGCACCTTGAGCAAAGCGTATCGTGCCTCTTATCCTTCCCCACAACATCACTAAAGTTCCAACATCGCTCACATTTATTACCCGTAGCCTTTTTGATCAGAATTGAGAGACCGGAGATGTTTTCACTGTTAAATGTATCCTTTTCGGTTGTATCGTTACTTGCCAGCGCAACCAAAGAGACAATGAAAATATTGGGCAGAATACCTTGGTATTCTTTAAGAAACTTCAATAACTCATCCGGAGCAAAAATATGGACGGCTGCCTCCAATGAATTGCCAATAGACTTATGACCCCGGGCAATCTCCAGGGCCTTTAGCACCTCGTCTCTAACTCCACGCAATCTATCCCAAGCGTCCTCTAGCTCTTTGTCAAAATAATCCTCTTTGGCTTCCGGCCAGTCACTTAAATGAACACTTTTTTCTCGCTTGCTTTGGTCAGGGAGTTGCTCCCAAATCTCCTCACAGGTAAAGACTAGAACCGGTGCAAGCATCTTTGTGAGTGAAACCAGGATTTCATAAAGAGCGGTTTGTGCCGATTTTCTAACCGGGTGGTTTGCTGCCGAAGTGTATAACCTGTCTTTCAGTACATCCAGATAGAAGGCACTCATCTCTTTGACACAAAAGTTATAGAGAGAATGATATACAAGATGAAATCGATATTCATTGTAATATTGAGTGGTCTTTTGGATCAGCTTCTGCAATTTAAGAAGAGCCCATTTATCGATCTCTTCCAGATTCTTATACTCCACGTTTTCATTCTCGGGATCAAAATCAAAGAGATTTCCCAGGAGAAAACGGCTGGTATTGCGAATGCGCCTGTATGCTTCGGACACTCTGGTCAGTATCTCTTTGGAAACTGCTATATCTGATGTATAGTCACCGGAAGCTACCCATAAACGCAAAACATCAGCACCAAGATCGTCAGTGACCTCTAAAGGAGAAATAACGTTTCCCAAAGATTTAGACATCTTCCGACCGTCTTCATCGACCAAGAAACCATGAGTAAGAACAGATTTGTAAGGCGACTTATCCTCTGTACCGACTGAAGTAAGAAGAGATGATTGAAACCACCCCCGGTGCTGATCGCTTCCCTCCAAATACAAATCAGCCGGCCAGCTAAGCTCCGGTCTGGTTCTAAGAACTGCAAAATGACTTACTCCGGATTCAAACCATACATCCAGGATATTACTTTCTTTGGAAAACTCTGTTCCGCCGCAAGAACAGGTAATCATGCCGGAAAGAATCTCATCGGCGCTCTTAATGAACCATGAGTCCGCGCCTTCTTTGCTAAAAAGTTTGCTCACAATACCAATTGTTTGCGCATTGACAATGGTCTCACCGCAACTATCGCAATAGAAAACCGGTATTGGAACACCCCAGGAACGCTGGCGAGATATACACCAATCAGGTCTTTCGGCTACCATTGCCGTAATCCTGTTTTCACTCCATTCAGGCACCCATTTGGTTTTAGTAATTTCGGTTAAAGCTCTTTGTCGAAAAGCATGCCCGCCCACAGAGATGAACCATTGCTCGGTCGCCCTGAATATCACTGAGTTTTTGCACCGCCAGCAATGAGGATAGGAGTGAATAAGAGATCCGGAACCTACTAGATGTCCTTGGTCACGCAGTTCCTTGATTATAAGAGGATTTGCTGCAAAAATGTGTTCTTTGGCAAATTTACCTGCCTCTTTAGTAAATATTCCTTTTTCATCAACCGGCATGGGCTGCGGCAGATCATATTTTAAACCAATCATATAGTCATCCTGCCCATGGCCCGGTGCTATGTGAACACACCCCGTTCCTTGATCCAACAAGACAAAATCAGCCGTAACAATCACTGATTCAGAGTCCTGGAACGGGTGTTGGCAAACCATGCCTTCTAAATCACTGCCCTTAAACTTTTCCAATACTTCATACTTGCTAATCCCGATCTCCATAAAGGTAGTGCTCAATAGATCTTCAGCCAAAACATATATCTCATCTCCCACCCTTACCGCAAGATAGGAAAAATCGGGATGAACTGCAATAGCAACATTTGCCGGCAGGGTCCAAGGAGTGGTTGTCCAGATCAGAACGTATTTATTCTGCGGGTACTTGTCGGTAGCTGCAAATTTTCCTTTCAAAGGAAATTTAACAAAAATTGACGGTGATTCTTCATCATCATACTCTATCTCGGCTTCAGCCAGTGCTGTCTTGCAAGAATAGCACCAATAGATAGGCTTCTTGCCTTTGTATATCAGACCTTTTTCCCATAGTTTGCCAAAGACATCCACATTGGTCGCTTCATAGGAGGAATCAAGTGTCAGATAGGGATTACTCCAGGCACCGATAACGCCCAAACGCTTAAACTGTTCACTTTGACGGTCAACAAACTTCAAAGCATATTTCCTGCAGTTCTCCCGAAGAGCAATCTGACCAATTTTTTCTCTCTTCACACCCAGCTTCTTTTCTACTTCATGCTCAATCGGCTGTCCGTGACAATCCCAACCCGGGACAAAAGGGCTGTAATAACCGGCCATTGATTTATGTTTGACCACAATGTCCTTGAGGATTTTGTTCATTGCAGTACCCAGATGAATGTCTCCGTTTGCATAGGGCGGACCGTCATGTAGAATAAAGTGTTCTTTATCCTGATTTTTCTCCAGAATCGACTGGTATAAATCTACTTCCTTCCAACGATCCAAAATCTGGGGCTCTCTTTTTGCCAGATTCGCCTTCATTGAGAAGGCTGTTTTGGGAAGATTTAGCGTGCTTTTGTAATTTGTCTTCTTGTCCACGACTCTTTCCCTCGCTTTCATTTAATATATTAATAAAGAAAAACCCTCTTTCGCTTAAGGGCGAGAGAGAGTTAACCCGCGGTACCACCTTTTTTCCCTCCGCCATAGCGGAGAGCACTCGCAGCAGTGCTGCCAGAACATGCTTGCCAGATAACGGTGCCCCGTTGAAGCCTACTGGGAATCCTTCGATTTCTTTCGGTCCAAAGCTCAGAGGTGATTTTCAGCCCGGACAACAATGCTTTGGCTTTCAGCTCAAGAAGACACAATATCTGCCTCTCCTACCAAGCTCTCTGGAATTTATCCCTGCTTACTCTTCCTCGTCATCACCTGGATTCTGCCTGGTATTTGGTAAAAATTAGCATAACCATTTACCAGTGTCAACTTCCATTTTAGCCCTGATAATGCAGTATCAGGGTTTAACTAACAAAATTCAAAGTCAATACTTTTGCTTTTCAAGGTCCGCACCAAACAATCCATTCCACTTAGAGGAATGAGGATTCTCTTTTCTCTGCTTTTTGCCCCTGAGATCACTCTCAATCCTGACTTGCTGATCCCCAGCTTTTTGGCCAGGAACTCAATACATTCTTTGTTTGCACGCCCCTCTAACGGTGGAGCAACAACCTTTATCTTTAACCGGTGTTCTATACATCCACAAATTTCAGTACCAGAAGCGCGTGGCTGAAGCCTGACCGGAAGCACTACACCAGCTTCTATCTTCTTTATTCTAAGCACGCTCACGAAATTTCTGTGACCTCAGCTCCCGGATTTTCGCTTGTTCGCCGGGAATTTCTTTTAGCTCTAAATCCCTTTTCTCTTTCTTCTTCTTGCTGTTTGCTTATCACGGCAGGGTCTACTTCATCTTTATCAAGAAAGACTTTGTCGCCCTCTCTGTCTTCTTCGGCCGACGTCTCTTTTTCCATCTCACTCTTGGCCATCTTTATCTCTCGCAGAAGCCTTGCCAGCTCCCCTTCTGTCTGTCCTTCCGGTGCTGCCGGTTGACGTTTGGTTGTTCTTTTCCCGTTAGTTGTTTTTTCTTCTACCGTCCCACCTTCAATTTCTTTAACCATTGTCAAGAAAGATTCCAATAAAGACCTGAATTTCAGCCTGAAGTCCTTCTCCGCCTTTTTTAGCTCATTAAATGAACCTTGAACTTGCTCTCTCTCTTTTAGAATGCCCTGAAGAGTCTCCCGGGCTTTCGCCTCAGCATCCTTTATTATTAACTCTGCTTCTTTTACAGCTCGCCCCTTTACTTCTTCAGCAGATTTTTGTGCCGTTAGCAGAGTCTTTTGTAGAGTCTCTTCAATTCCCTCGTACTGCTGAACCTTGCTCTGAGCTCGCTCAATCTGCTCTTTTAAATCTATGTTCTCTTTGAAAAGCCGCTCAAACTCCTCAGCCACTTCATCCAAAAAGATATCCACATCCTCTTCGTTATAACCTCGCAATGCCCGGCGAAATTCTTTGTGGTGAATATCCAGGGGGGTCAGCTTCATTTTCTTCCTCCCGTCTCCTATGCTTAGACTAATATTTGCCGTAAAACTGATATCACTAATCTATTTATGATTCCTAGTACGATTAACCCAATAAGCGGCGATAAGTCCAGGCCCATCCCGCCCAAATTGACCATTGGCAATGCTTTGCGAAATAACTGTAAATAAGGCTCGGTTGTATCATGCACAAAATTCCTGATTTGCTCAAGAATACCTGTTTCCGAAACCGGAATCCAGGAGAAAATTATTCTTATGATAATCAACCAATAGTATACCGTAAAAGCTGTGCTAATTACATCAACAAAAAATCTCAGTTTTTTACCCTCCCAGTTGTTCTGCTCTTCTTACCGCATTTTCTACTGCTTCGAAGGTAGCCTTTCGTAAACCACCTTCCTCAAATGCTTTTAATGCTGCTATGGTAGTGCCGCCAGGCGAAGTAACCATGTCTCTGAGTACTCCGGGATGCTTGCCTGTTTCCTTTAGCATTAGCGCTGAACCAATCATGGTCTCGACAACAAGTTTTCGCGCCACATCTCTGGGCAATCCCACTTTGACCCCGGCATCAATCAGTGCTTCAGCAAAAAGAAACATATAAGCAGGACCACTACCATTTACTGCCGTTGATTGATTCTGATACTTTTCTTCCAGAAATACAACTTCGCCAACTGAAGATAATAGCTCTCCCGCTATCTCTGTAGAACGCTCTGTTGCATGCTTGCCCGGACTAATAACAGCTATTCCCTTGCCAATAAGAGCCGGTGTATTCGGCATTACCCGCACCACTGGCGTATTCTTTTTGGTTACATTATGAATATGCTCGGTGCTTATGCCTGCAACAATGGAGATTAGGATTTTCCCTTTATCCAATCCATTTCCTATTTCAGCTAATACACTGTCAATTTGTTGAGGCTTTACGGCTAGTATAATAACTTCGCACATTTCTGCGGCAGTTAAATTATTTTCTGCGATTCTGACCCCAAACTCATGCTGTAACTCATTTGCTCGCTCAGGCTTTGGTTCACTAATAACAATGTCCGCGGGAGCTATTTTTCCAGACTTTATTATTCCCCTTAAAAGCCCGCCTCCCATTTGGCCCGCCCCGATCAGAGCCAGCTTGAGGTCTTTTAACAATTATTACTCCCTCCGCACTTCCTAGGCCAGATGCCCAGAAGTTAAAACTCTTATTAGCTTCTTAGGAATCAAATAATTGACACCTGACCAAAAACCAAATGTCCCACGTCAAAGGTCAAATGTCAAATATTATTTCTAATAAGCTACAAGCTGATTTTTAATTTTGCTTTTGCGTTGTTAGTAGGGATTGAACAATCCTTTTTCTTTCAGCTTTCTCTTCTCGGCTTCGGAAACTTCAACATTGCTTGGCGTCAGCAAAAAAACTTTCTCTGCCACCCTTTGCATGCCGCCATCCAAGCCGTAAGTCAAACCACTGGTGAAATCTATCAATCTTTTTGATAAATCAGGATCAATAAGTTGGAGATTCATGATCACTGGAATATTGGCTTTAAACTTGTCCGCAATCTGTTGGGCATCATTAAAACTTCTCGGCTCGACAATATGCACCCGAACATGAGGAGGTACCGAGCGGAGCGACGTTGCTCTATTTGCCCTATCCAAATCGGGATACCTATCGATTTTTCGAACCGCAGGCGCCGCTTTGTCATAATAATCCTCAAAATCCTCTTCTTCATAATCTTCATACTGCTCATCTTCGGTTAATCCAAAATACACCAGAGTTTTTTGCCAAAAACTCGTCATTCTACCCACTTCCTAACTTGTAGTAGCAAAAATTCCCCTTCCTACTCGGACCATATTTGCCCCGAACTCAACCGCAACTTCAAAATCATTGCTCATTCCCATGGACAAATATTCCAACTCAATTCCAGGGATTCTCTTTCTTCTCAAGTCATCATAGAGCATCTTCATCTCACTGAACACCGGTTTCACTTTTTGGACATCCTCTACCAGCGGGGCAACATTCATAAGCCCTTTTACTTTCACATTGTCCAGACTACCAATCTCTCTTAAGAATCTTTCAACCTCTCCTTTTTCTAGTCCGAACTTTGCTTCTTCTTCAGCGATATTCACTTGCACCAAGATTTCTTGAATCTTGGCTATCTCTCGAGCTCTCTTATCAATTTCTTCTACTAATTTCAGACTATCAACAGACTGAATTAGATCTACAAAATCTATGATCATCTTAACTTTGTTTCTCTGTAAGTGCCCCACAAAATGACAACAGACACTTTTTTTATCTCCAAGTTTGGTATGTTTTTTTATTACCTCTTGGGCTTTATTCTCTCCAATATCTGTAATACCTGCTTTAATTGCGGCCAAAATTCGAGCAACATCAACATTTTTGGTCACTGCAATTATTCTTATTCCTTCTTCTTTCTGACCGCCTTTGCAGGCCGCCTGTTTAATCTTCTCTCTTATTGATTTTAAGTTCTTCTCTATTGCAGAGTTCATATTCTAAATCGGTTCGTCATAAAAAGCAAAAACCCTTGTATTTATGGCAAAAACCCGAAAGCCAAGCGTAAAAATCAGGTTGTAGCTTTTTAGCTTGTAGCTTCTTAGTAATAACATTTGACCTTTGACATATGACTTTTGGTCAGGTGTCAGTTGTCATTTGAAAGCAGGTAGCTCATGGTCCTCATCCAAAAGGGCAACCAATGCCGCCTGACGACCAGTCTCGTTTTCTCTGCGAAAAGAAAAAAACATATCGCTTCGGCAGCTAGTACAAAGATCAGCAGATATAATTCTTTCCCCTAGGACGCCTTCTCTTCTTAATTCCGTCTTTACCAACCGGGGTAAATCAATCTTAGAACCCTCAATTGTCATATTGAACTTCGCTTTGAATCTTTCAATAAGAGGCTGTCCTACCTCGTAGCAGCATCTTCCGATTGATGGTCCGATGTAAGCAATCAGTTGAGGAATCTTGACGTCAAAACACTTTCCAAACTTGGAAAGTGTCCTTGGAATAATATTATCCATAATCCCCCGCCAGCCAGCATGAATCACCGCAATACATCTAGTAACCGGATCAACAATTACCAAGGGGACGCAGTCAGCAAAAAAAAGGGCAAGAGGTACATTATTCAATCCGCATATCAATGCATCCGTGCCCGAGATTGAATCCTCATACGATTGGGCTCCCCGACCGATAAGCTCCTCTTTCACCAACACGCTCCTGTTTCCATGTATTTGTTCGGCTGTAGTCATCTGATTGATGTCAAGATTGAAACAGGACATAATAAGTTTTCTGTTCTTTAAGACGTTTTGGTTATGATCACCGACGTGAAATCCAAGGTTGAGCAAGTTGTACGGGGTCAGACTTACTCCCCCCTGCCGAAGAGTAAAAACCACCAAGACTTTTTCTCTATTAAACAGTTCCGGAGAATAGAGAAAACCGATTGAACCGATCTTCTTGAGGACTAGTTGAAACGGCAAGAAAATCTCCTGGTATTTATGAACTATAGCTCCCTTTTGCGCAAGAATGTGGGAATATCCAGATTCTCAGCATCAAAGGAGGGAACAGATTCCGGTTCGCTGGCAAATTCCAGCTTCTCTTGTTGACGTTTTATTTCAAAACCCGTGGCAATAACTGTTACTTTCACATTGTCTTCCAGAGCCGGATCCACAACCGCTCCAAAGATAATATTAGCATCCGGGTGAGCCGCATTTGCTACAACCTCAGCCGCTTCATTAACCTCAAACAATCCTAAATCGGAACCTCCGGATATATTCAGAAGAACTCCTTGGGCTCCCTCAATAGATGCTTCCAGAAGAGGGCTGGATATTGCGGCTTTAGCAGCTTCCGGCGCCCGGTTTTCTCCGCTGGCTATTCCTATTCCCATAAGAGCAGAACCGGCATCCTGCATAATAGTTCTTACATCGGCAAAGTCTAAGTTGATAAGGCCAGGGATGGTGATCAGATCAGTTATTCCCTGCACTCCCTGACGAAGAACGTCGTCGGCAACTCTGAATGCATCAACAATAGAGGTTTTCTTTTCAACAACCTGCAACAGCCTATCATTCGGAATAATAATAAGGGTATCAACCTTATCTTTTAACTTTGCAATCCCATCATCGGCTTGGGTAGATCTTTTACGTCCCTCAAAAGAAAAAGGTCTTGTAACCACACCCACAGTCAATGCTCCCAACTCTTCCTTGGCAAATTCAGCAATAACGGGAGCAGCACCTGTTCCTGTGCCTCCACCCTTGCCCGCAGTGATAAATATCATATCCGCACCCTGCATTGCTTCAATTAATTGTTCTCTGCTTTCCTCAGCTGCTTGAAACCCGATTTGCGGATCAGAGCCGGCACCTAGCCCTTTGGTAAGATCCCCTCCGATATGAACCTTGTAGTCCGCATCAGACATCAGCAATGCCTGGGCATCCGTATTTACGGATATAAATTCTACGCCTTTTAGATCTGAAGCAATCATGCGGTTTACCGCATTGGTACCTCCTCCCCCTATTCCTATAACCTTGATCACTGCTAAATAGGTTGTTGCCCCATCCAACATAATAAAACCTCCCATCCTCTACCTTACGTTGAGAGTTTAATCTACAGTGGCACTTTATTCTTTTGCTAGCACCCTCAGCCTTTCTGATAACCTTACATTAATTGTATGTAATTTGCAACTGATTAATAGGTTTGCTGCTTAATGGGGGGTAAACATAAAGAATCCCCTGGTTTTCAGTTTAGTTAATCGTGGGTAATGTTTTTTAGAAGAGTTTTCCAAACCAGCTTGTTAGCCGATCGAGCAACCTGCCAAACAGATTTATGTGTTCTCCCAGGTTTCTAACCTCGCCCAATCTACTTTTTTTTCCATAAATCAATAATCCGACACCGGTTGAGAAAATAGGTTTGTTCAGCTCAGCGGGACCCTCAAGTCTATGCGGATTTCCTATTCTTGCCGGAAAACGAAACATCTCAGCAACCATTTTGGCAAGCCCTCCCAGTTGTGAAGCACCGCCTGTTAAAACAATCCCTCCGGGAAGGAAATCTAACATATCATTTTCTATTAGTTCCTTTCGCACCAGAGCAAATATCTCCGTCATCCTTGATTCAATTATTTCTACTATATATTTTCGCAGGATTGGTTTGGGTTCCGCTTTACCAATGACATTTATTTTAATGATTTCCAATTCATCGATTTCTTTGCTTTGAGCAAAACCGTGCTCTATTTTTAAGCGTTCTGCCTCTTTCGGTGCAACATTCAATCCCAAAGCCAGATCTCGAGTAACCTGGCTCCCCCCTACGGGGAGAACCCAGCTATAGCAAATACTTCCATCCTGAAAAACAGCTACATCCGTTGTTCCTCCGCCAATATCAACCAGCAGCGTTCCGATTTTGCGCTCTTCTTCGGTTAACACGGCTTCACTGGAAGCAAGTTGTTGTAGTACTATGTCTTCAACACCTAGACCTGCAACACGTACACACTTCACCATATTCTGTAGAGAAGTAATAGACGCTGTCACTATATGTGATTCAACTTCAAGCTCTAGAGCGGCCATACCCTCAGGATCATCAACTCCATCTTGGCCGTCAATATAGAAAGTGCGGGGAATTATATGGATAATATGCCGGTCAGTTGAGGACTCGGGGGGACAACTTGCCTCAACAACTTCATCTATAGCGCTACTGGAAACAATATGCTCTTTATTTTCTATTGAAATGCTACCACGATGGTTGAAAGATTTTATGTGAGAACCGGCAATGCCAACATATACCGAGCTTATCTTGCCACCATAGTTACTTTCCGCCTTTTTTACTGCCTGGGAAATTGAGGATACGGTCTCATCCATATCGACCACTACGCCTTTTCTGAGTCCATGAGAAGGGTAAATGCCGAATCCTTCAATTGCGACCTCCTGGCCTCTTCCCTCGGCAATGATGACGCAAATTTTTGTAGTCCCCATATCCAGCGCCACTATTGGCTTTCCGCTCATTTGTCCTCCCCAAATTTAGGGACGCTTTTTAACAACTGGATTTGAAACAACCCTGATATCAATGAAGATGACTTCGTCACCGTTATCGGAAAGTATCTTCTTTATTATGTAGTTCTTTTTCTTGAAATCCTCTGCCTTGCCATAGATAATCTCCACTCCCTTTTTGGTATAGAGTGAAAGCTTATCCACTGACGGCGCGGACACAATGCTTAGAGACCTTCTCAAACTGTCATCCAGATTACTCAGACATAAGCACGCATTGGAGAATGATTTCGCACTAATCTTTTGTCCCACTTTTGCTTCGGTTACATCTAAATCTCTAATTAGAACCAAATCAACATTATCAATATCCTGGATATTGTCTAAAACGAGTCCCTCTTTATCCACAACCACATTCCCATCTTCAACCGGGACAATTGCTATGGCCTTTCTCTCAGTTACCTGTATCTTTACGGTATTGGGAAAACTTCTTTTAATTTCAACATCTTTTATCCAGCGATTTTTCAATAATCGATTTTTAACTTTTTCCAATGGGATTCTTACCAGGCTATCAGTCGGTTCAATTTCCGCTATCTTATCAACTTTCTTATCTGAGAGATGCTTGTTGCCGCTAATCTCAATTCTTTTAACCCGAAAAAGATCGGACCGATAGAGCCAGACAAACACTGTAAGAGCAGCAATCATTAGAACAAGCATTAGTCCTACTTGCAGTTGCTGTTTCTTTCTGACTCTTTTAAGCTTTTCTCGTCTTTTCTTGGCTTTCTTTGCCGCAATGTCTTTTGACACTCTCATAACCACCTAACATTATGGAATTAAGAATAAGAACTCAAAGCGCAAAGCTAAAAATGCAAAGCAACAACTCAAAATTCCCTTCGACAAACTCCCTTCGACTATGCTCAGGGCAGGCAGGACAAGCAAAATATTTTTAGTTTTGCATTGTTGTTTTGCGTTTTGCGCTTTGAGTTTTGCACTAAAAAACCAATTCCTAATAAAAAAGTTTGTCTATTGCAAGCTTTTGACCGGCAATCAAGACCGATTTTAAGCCGGGAAATCACCGATAAAAGTTATTTCAGGCTCTAAAAGCACGCCCTTTTCTTCAAATACTCTATTTTTGACTCTTTCAATAAGCTTATAAATGTCAGCAGCTTTGGCATTACCCAGATTTACTATAAAATTCGCATGCTTTTCTGAAACCATTGCATTTCCTTCCCGCCAACCTTTACAAGCAGCTTCTTCAATCAGCCCACCCGCAAAGAGATCCGGCGGATTTTTGAAAACGCTGCCCGCGCTGGCAAAATTGAGCGGTTGACTGTCTTTCCTGGCCTTGAAATAGCGTTCCATCTTAAGCTTTACCGATATTATATCTCCTTTTTCCACCTTAAGAGTCGCCTCTAGTATTACTCCCTTGTTCTTAAGCGAGCTCGACCTATAGCCAAACACAATTTGGCTTCCGCTATATGCTTTCAATTCTCCAGATAAAGAATAAACCGTAACCTTCCTTACAAAATTGCCAATGCACTCTCCATATGCACCGGCATTAAGAACCAGGGCACCGCCTAGATTCCCGGGAATGCCTACGGCAAATGCCAGACTTTTTAGACCTGCTTTATAACTTGCTTGAACCAAACCAGGTAATGTAGCTGCCGCACCTGCCTGAATATGCTCGCCATCCACATTGATCCTGCCAAAATGGCGGCCCAGTCTTAAAACAATACCTTTGTATCCCTGATCCGAAAGAAGTATGTTGGATCCTCTGCCAATAACTATCAGAGGTGTCTTGGTTTTTTGGGCCATCGAAGCAACGATGCGCAGTTCTTCCTGGGAATTGGCAATTGCAAAGATAGATGCAGGTCCACCGACTTTAAAAGTTGTGTGCCGCGACATAGGTTCATTTTTATAAATTTCACCTTTATAATCTTTTTTCAGCTCTTGATAAAGAGAAAGAAGCAAATCGTTATTGGCCAACGCCATTCTCACGTACCTTTGCTAGATCAGCCTTTAGCATATCAAGTAGTCCTTCTCCTACAGTCCAAATATCACCGGCTCCGGCCGTTAATACCAGATCTCCTTGTTTGACATGCGAAACCAAAAAGTCCAATACATCACTTTTCTTGGGAAGGTAGATCACCGATTTGCGCGGATTGTTTTGGAGGATTGCCTCCACTAAAACTTTTCCCGTCACTCCGGGAATAGGCTCCTCTCCCGCAGCATATACGTCTGTTACAATTGACAAATGTGCCGGGCTAAAAGCATCTCCAAAATCACTGCCCAGAAATCTTGTCCTGGAAAAGCGGTGCGGCTGGAATATGCATACAATCCTATTCCATGGACCTCTTTCCGCTGCTTCAAGCGTTGCTCGTAGCTCAGTCGGATGATGAGCATAATCATCAACAACTGTTACATCTAAAACCTGGCCCACCAGCTGAAAGCGTCTCTGAACACCGCTGAAAGACTTCAAGCTTTCCGCGATCTCATCAATAGGCAAATTCAGAGAAACACCAAGAGTAATAGCGGCCAAGGCATTGTATATATTGTGGACACCCGGAACAGTAAGATGCATCTGACCCAAGTGTTTGTCTTTAAGATAAACATCGAAACTACTGGACAATGATTGAAAGCTCAAATTCTTAGCATAGAGATCGTTTTCTTCACTCAATCCATAGGTCACAAATTTCTTATCCGTAGAATCCATCAGTTTCCTAAGATTGGGGCAATCACCGCAGACAACAACCAAACCATCAGAAGAAATCTTGTCCGTAAACTGTAAGAAAACTTCCTCAATATGCATGATGTCGCCGTAATAGTCCAGGTGATCTGCCTCGATATTGGTCAAAACAATGATTTGGGGGCTTAAATGGAGAAATGAGCCATCACTTTCGTCTGCCTCCGCGATCAAGTATTCGCCCCGTCCAAACCTGGCATTGCTCCCGATATCATTTAGCTCCCCGCCAATCAAGAAAGTAGGATCAAGACCACACATATCCATCATGCGTGCAATCATTGAGGTCGTGGTTGTCTTTCCATGAGTCCCAGCCACCGCAATACTCTTTTTACCCCGGCAAAGCCTGGCAAGCATTTCGGCTCGGCGCAAAATGGGCACCTTTTCTTTTTTTGCTGACTTGACCTCTGGATTCTTATCCGGGATAGCAGAGCTTACTACTACAACATCGGCATCGCCAATATTCTCGGCCTTGTGGCCAATTTCGATTCTGGCACCATATTCTTTCAGTCTCTCAGTATTGCGTGATTCCTTTAAATCGGAGCCAGAAACCTTGCAGCCCATTTCTAGCAGTACCTGGGCAATGCCACTCATTCCGGCACCGCCTACACCTATAAAATGAGTTTGCTGCATTTCTATCAATTATTCCGCCTTTCTTTAATCCGGATATCGGGCGCCGGTACATTTTTGTGTTGCTATTTTGATCTTTGACAATATTTAATCCAATCTATATCGGTTGTATCAACTTTGGCCAATTCCAGAGGTGATTTACCGTTGTTCTCCTTGGTT
>SDBS01000253.1_pt1 | contig 48521 bp, 50 predicted proteins | sample 2277091 | NCBI WGS metagenome assembly SDBS01 (sample SAMN10404972, study PRJNA504765) | marine sediment metagenome | isolation source: marine sediment core GS10_PC15, 163 cmbsf | place: Arctic Ocean: Southern Knipovich Ridge | collected 2010 | reverse complement strand
TCCCAGGGGAGGTCAAGGTCATCTCGGCCGAAATGCCCGTAGGCTGCCGTTGCTTGGTAGATAGGGCGGCGAAGGTTAAGGTCTCGGATAATAGCTGCCGGTCTTAAGTCAAAGTGTTTATCAATCAAATCACATAAGATTTCTTGGCTAACCTGGGCGGTGCCGAAGGTTTCAATCGAGACAGATAGGGGATGAGCGACACCGATAACATAGGCAATCTGAACCTCTAAGCGTTCGGCAAGCCCAGCCGCCACGATATTCTTGGCTATGTAGCGAGCGGCATAGGTTGCGGAACGGTCAACCTTGGTCGGGTCTTTACCCGAGAAGGCACCGCCACCGTGCCGGGCAAGGCCACCGTAGGTATCAACCAGAATCTTGCGGCCGGTGAAGCCGGTATCCGATACTGGCCCGCCGATCACAAATCGGCCAGTAGCGTTGACGTAATACTTGATTTGGTCATCAATTAGTGAGGAGGGAACAACTACCTTAATGACCTGTTCAATAATGTCTTTCTCAATTCGGTCATGGCTGACATCGTGGTTATGCTGGGCGCCGATCACTACATTGGTCACCCGTCGTGGAATACCGTTACGGTATTCCACGGTTACCTGTGATTTCCCATCAGGGCGGAGATAAGGTAGCCTGTGCTCCTTTCTAACCTGAGCCAGGCGATGACATAGCTTGTGTGCCAGGGAAATAGGTAGCGGCATGAGTTCCGGAGTCTCATTACAGGCGAAGCCAACCATCATTCCCTGGTCACCAGCGCCAACCTTATCGAGCTCATCAGCCATAGCGACTGTCTTTGCCTCCAGTGATTTATCCACCCCCAGAGCAATATCGGCGGATTGTTCTTGGATGGAAACCATTACCCCACAGGAGCGATAGTCAAAGCCATATTCGGGGCGAGTGTAACCTATATCATGAACCACCTTTCTGACTATCTGGGGAATTTCAACATAGCAATTGGCGCTAATCTCACCCATAACGATTATGAGACCATTGGTTACCGCTGTTTCACAGGCTACCCTGGCGTAGGGGTCCTTTTTTAGGATGGCATCCAGAATAGCGTCTGATATCTGGTCACATATCTTATCGGGGTGTCCCTCGGCAACCGACTCTGAAGTGAGCAGGTAGACCGGTGAGCTACAAAAACTATTGGTCATTTTCTCCTCCAATATATCATGTTCCTTCTTGCCAACTGGTTAGGTATTCTTGTTGTTCTGGGGTTAGGCTATCAATATTGGTACCCATAGACTGAAGTTTTAACCGGGCTATCTCTTTGTCTATTTCTTCAGGTACCGGGTAGACCTTGGTCTCAAGCTTATGCCTGTTCTCCACTATATGCTTGAGACACAGGGCTTGGTTAGCAAAGCTCATATCCATAACACTGGCGGGATGTCCTTCCGCAGCGGCTAGGTTAATCAGCCTCCCTTCCGCCAGCAGGTATAGACGGCGTCCGTCATTTAGGATATATTCATCTATGAATGTCCGTATGCGTCGTTTGCTTTTGGCCAGGCTCTCCAAAGCCGGAATGTTAATCTCGACGTTAAAATGCCCGCTATTGGCTAGAATAGCTCCATCCTTCATTACCTGTAAGTGAGCTTTATCAATGACATTCTTATCACCAGAAATAGTGATGAAAATATCCCCTAGTTTGGCTGCCTCCATCAGCGGCATGACCCGGTAGCCATCCATAATTGCCTCTAGGGCACGGATTGGCTCCACCTCGGTCACAATTACCTGGGCGCATAGCCCTTTGGCTCTTAAGGCGATACCGCGTCCGCACCAGCCGTAACCACAGATTACCACCTCTTTGCCAGCCCACAGGATATTGGTGGCTCGGGTAATGCCGTCAATGGTACTCTGGCCAGTGCCGTAGCGATTATCAAAGAGATACTTGGTCTGGGCATCATTTACCGCAATTATAGGATACTTTAGCCCCCCCGCTTTCTCTAGACTGCGTAGTCTGATGACACCAGTGGTCGTTTCCTCGGTGCCACCCAGGATATCTTTGAGTAGGTCTTTTCGTTTGGTATGGAGAGTGGTAACCAGGTCAGCACCATCATCTACGGTAAGATGTGGCTTATAATCCAGAGCCGTGCTGATGTGCTTGTAGTATGTTGTCTCATCCTCACCCTTGATGGCATTGGTGGGGATGCCATATTCTATCAGGGCAGCGGCAGCATCATCCTGAGTGCTGAGGGGATTTGAAGCACAGAGAATGACCTGAGCACCTCCATCCTTTAAGGCTAGGGCAAGATTAGCGGTTTCGGCAGTAACGTGGAGGCATGCCGAAATACGGTTACCTTTTAGCGGCTTTTCAGCAGCGAATCTTTCCCTGATTAGCCTTATTACCGGCATCTCCCGGGAGGACCAGGCTATTCGCTGCCTGCCGGTTTCAGCCAGAGAGAGGTCTTTAATGTCGTAGTGGTTGTGTAAAGTCATCGGTTGCTTCTAACTCCTTTCGTCATTTCATTTCAAGCTTGTCTATGTGAATTGGCTAGCCAGTGGTCAGCACCATCTATGTAGTTTATCATATATTCTTTAAATAGGCACAGCAGTGTTTGAAAAATCCCTAATAGCTTTGGCATCAACTTTTAGCTCTCCTATTTGACATAAACTACAATTTTGGGAGACCCGCCGGCACCTGGGTCCTGGCTTCAGCGGCTCCTTGAGTTTCTAACCAGGGCCTTAATTTTATCGATGTGTTTTATCAGTACTAGAATAGTTGGGCCCAGAATGGGGAGGAGTAGCTGGGAGTCAAAGAAATAAACAGCTATCAGGGTAAGACCTAGCCCAATTAATCTTCCGGGCAATTGAGTGCCAATTACTAAAATTATCTTAGAGATACTCTTTAGGTTCCACTTTCCGGCTATTACATACTCAGCTACAAAAATGGTAAGGAGCATAGTTCCCACCCAAATCGGTAGCGCCGGTGCTTTCAAAGCCAGTAGGACTCCCAAAAAAGTAGCAAATCCGATGCCACCTTCCCTGAATTTAAAGCAGAAAGGATAGTTGTGACCTAGAATCACAAAGAGGCTGCCTATTATCAGTGCTAGAGCCGGATTATAGCCCAGGAAGTCCAGCCATCTGGTCGTGTAGATAGCCAGCACTCCCTTTCCCATATCGGTGAATAATATTGTGACTAATCCCGTTGCGGCTTGTTTTCCTGTTCGGATACTTCGTATCAGGCCGTAGGCATTCATGGCGCCGACATTATGCGAACCTTCAAGCCTGATGTCTCTGCCGACCATTCGTTTGGTGACAAAGTAGGCGGTGGGGAAAGAGCCGACTAAATAGGCAATGGCCGCAATTAAAATCAGCCAGTTGTTACTTCCTATAGGATTCATGAATACACTAAAGACCTCTAATTCAATTTTTGGTCAGCCTCTTAACCATAGTGATAGTTCTTCCAGTACCCGATGGTGGTTGGTTCTGGTTACGGTAATCAACTTTACCTGAGGCTGGTGCTTAATGGCATCAGCCTCAGGATTGGGACTGGACATAATAGTGCCTAGAACCTTATTGCCACTGTTAATTATCTGCATGACGGCTTTCCTGAAATTGGTTGAAAACAGTTCCATCTTACCGATTTCGTCAATAACGACTAACCGCTGTTCCTTGACTGCCTGATTAAGAGCAGAAACACCCACCCTGTCTAAACTATCAATATCAACCCTGTATCTGCTGACTCGGTAGGGACTGTGGATGTTGATGTGAGCCAGTATCGCCTCTTGACCGTCTAAGGTAACTAGCCTGAAGCCCTGCCTTTCGCCACCACTCCGTATTTCCTCGGTATAGAATCCCCCCACTCTATCCCTCATGCCGGCTACTACCTGTTTGATGAGGCTCGTTTTGCCTGTCCCGGGTCTGCCGGTGAGCAGATAGACTTGCTTCATAGTCTGTTACGGTTAGGGGAATATTTATTGAGCTGGAGCTGGCTCTGTTTTTCTTTTGGCTTCTAGCTTCTTTTTCTTGCGTCGGTGCTTAAGGGTGGCGCTTCTTTTTCTCTTGTTCATAGTTAATAATATAACCTAAATTGGCCTTTCTGTCATCATTGGCTCGCATGACTAAAGTGTTTGACAAACCGCGCCATGGAGCGGTCATAGGTCTTCTCTATCTCCGGGGGAAATGCACAGGCGGGAAGCTCACCAAGGCTTAGGTGATAGGAGATGCATTCGCAGCACTTGCCCTTTCGGGAGCATGGCTCGTAGGTGCAGGGACATCTGGCTTTATTAACCTCAATCTGACATTCCATTAGCGGATCTTTTCCTCCCGGATCCATTGTTTACTAGGGGTGTCTAAGAGTAGCTTTATCTGTGTAAAATCTACTATCGACAGATTTCTCATCCCGATGAGTATTTATTAGGCGTATTTAAGAAGGGGTGAGGATGGTATAAAACTACATATAGCGCTTTCTTATCTTGGTGGATAGCTCAGCCAGGAGCTCTAAGACTCGGGCGGCTATCTCTTCAGTAGCCAGAGACGCCAGACCACAGCTGGGGGTAAGTAGCCCTTGTGCTATTAACTGCTTAAAGGGCAGGCCGTGTCGGGTAAAGGGTGCCATGGCCTCTTCCAGACGGTCCTGTAGACTTGAGACTGATTCCTTAGCCAGTGATTCTTCATCGGTTGGAATGATTCCCCAGGCAATGGTGCCGCCCCTATTAAGAAATTTCTTAGTTTCGGCGGGGTAAAGGCTTAAAGACTGGGCGTAGTTATAGGTATCAAAGCTCAGGATATCAACGCTGGTAGCAAGGAGGATTGACCAGTCGGTATTGCCGCAGCAGTGGACTCCCGTAAGTCCACTAATCCCGGAAAAGACCTCTTCCAGCAGGCTGACAATCTTCTCCTTAGATAGTAAGAAGCCGACAGAACCGAAGGCGCTCATGTATGGCTCATCAACAAAGATAATGGTGTTCTTCGAGATCTGGCTTAACCTCTTTTCCTGCCAGCTTGCCTTCAGCCTCAGTAGTTTGGCTACGACGTCACTCAGTACCTCGTCGTAGATTATGGCGCGGCGCTCTTCGTCAGTAACAGTCAGACCCCAGGTAACCGGTCCGGTTATCTGTCCCTTTACTCCTCGTGGGGATAGGTTCTCCAGGCAAAGAAAGGTGTAAAGTCCCGCCGCACGCTCCGGGCTAATGGGATATTTATTAATGTCATTTTCCAGATAGGCGGTGTAGAATTCTTCCAGCGCCTTGGTTAAGTCCTGAGAGCGGTTCACATAGATTCTATCACCTTCAACTACCATGCCGGGAAACCCCTCGCTGTACTGGGCGTACATATTTTCCAGAAAGGAACGCTTTGGCAGCTGGGGCCAGCCGGGGATGTCTTTAAGATACTTGGTAATCTGGGAACAGGCTAGCTGCGGGTCGGTATGGGGCATACTGCCAATGATGGTCGGTAGGCAGCCGAATTCTATACTTGGCATACTCTTGTTAGCTCTCTCCTTCGTTTAGATATTTACCTATCAGCAGGCTGAGCTTTTCCTTCTGCTCAATAGGTATGGACTTTGGGTCGGTAACAATAGCCGTCTTTAGAGCGGTGGCACAATCACACTGACGCTTATCTGGCATGCTGCTAATGGCTAGCTTGATGATTTCCCTTATGTGGTGGGTGTTCTGGCGCAGTGTTTTGATGATAACGTCTATGGGAATTGGCTCACAGCTTTCCTGCCAGCAATCGTAGTCGGTGACGCCGGCAATGGTAGCGTAACATATTTCTGCCTCCCGTGCCAGCTTGGCTTCGGGCAGGGCGGTCATGCCGATGATATCAGCTCCCCAGGAGCGGTAGAGGTGTGATTCCGCCCGTGTGGAGAAAGCTGGACCCTCCATAACAACATAGGTGCCTCCCCGATGAACGGTGGTGCCCAGTTCCTTAGCTGTCTGGTATAGGATTTGGCTCAGCATGGGGCAGAAGGGCTCGGCGAAGATAATATGGGCGACAATACCACCGTCAAAGAAGGAACTCACCCTGCTTCGGGTGCGGTCGATGAGCTGGTCGGGGATAACGAGGTCGCCGGGCTTGAATTCTTCCTTAAGGCTGCCGACGGCGGTAATCGAGATGAGCCACTCCACCCCCAGTGACTTCAGGGCGTAGATATTGGCCCGGTAGGGTACCTCGGTCGGGGAGAGGTGGTGCCCCTTGCCGTGCCGGGGCAGGAAGGCAATCCCCACTCCCCCCAGCCGGCCGATAGTTATGCTGTCACTCGGCTTGCCGAACGGGGTATCCATACGGACTTCTTCAATGCTAGTTAGTCCTCTTATGCTGTAAAGCCCGCTCCCCCCAATCACCCCGATTTTAGCCTGCGACATTAGGAGACCTCCTGATATCTTGCTATTTCAATATATCGGCTTCTCATCCAGGATTGATTGATAAACTTTCTTCTTTAAACCATATTTTCTGGTTACCGATTCGATAAGTTCAAGCAGCCATTTTGGACTTGTGGGTGCGATGTATATTTTATTTATCAATAGCTCAAGATCAACGGGAACATTTAGGCCATCGTCATAAGGTTGTGTCTTAGGAGAAAGTGGTTTTCTTATTATTGCTCGTAATTCTGCTTCGTGCGAGAAACTTTGTCTCTTATATCGGAATGGTGAGAGCAAGTCCAATTTTGTTTTATTTTTGTCGTAGTCTATGTAGCGCACTTTACCGATGAAAATGGGTTCTTTTTTATTAGTGAAGCAGTCTCTCAAACGCCTGAAGGTTGACCTTATCGCAATGCCCTCGTCGCTTTTTAGATATAGTCTCCACATTGCTGCTGATTCGTATCGGTTTATATGCCAGCAACTGATGACTGTTAGCTCTCTGAGATGCTTGAAAATTGTACTTATATTCTCCGTTGTGAGTTCTTGGTTACAAAAGAGGCGTCGGTAATGGTCTAACCTTTTTGATAACATGACCTTGGGACAAGAGCCTTCAAAAGAGTCTCCTAAGTTATCAGCCCGTACAAAAAAGAGAGCTTGTTTGTCCAGCAGACTGACGAACTTGGTGAAGTCCATGTATTTCCAAATTGTGGTATTTTCATTTTTAGGGACTTCGAAACCTAGACATTTAATTATTCTTCCTCTCCGAATCATTATAAAGCCTTCCTCAGCCTCTCAATATACGGCTCTTGTATTATACCCTTTTCGGTGATGATGGCGGTGATGTAGTAGTGGGGGGTAACATCAAAGGCGGGGTTTAAGGCTTTCGTCCCCTCAGGGGCAATGGCTTTCCCTTGAATATGGGTTACCTCTGCCGGGTTTCTCTCCTCAATGGGGATTTCATCACCAGAAGCTAGCGACAGGTCAATGGTGGTGGTGGGGGCGGCGATATAAAATGGGATGCCGTGCTCCATCGCCAGCACTGCCAGGGTATAGGTGCCAATCTTATTGGCGGTGTCCCCGTTAGCGGCAATGCGGTCAGCACCCACGATAACGCAGCTGATCTCTCCCCGGCTCATAAAGTGCCCCGCCATAGAGTCGGTGATGAGGGTAAAGGGGATGAGAGCCTGCCTTAGCTCCCAGGCGGTAAGGCGTGCCCCCTGGAGGCGGGGGCGGGTCTCGGTGGCGAAAACCCTTATCCCTTTGCCCTGTTCCCAGGCATACTTAATCACCCCGAGGGCAGTGCCATAGCCGGCGGTAGCTAGAGCCCCGGTATTACAATGGGTCAGGATGGTATAACCCTCGTTGATTAGTGCAGCCCCGAACTGTGATAGCTTTCTAGTTGCCTCAGCCTCCTCCGAGTGTATTTTGATCGCTTCATTAACCAGAGCTTCTTTAATCTGTTCTACGTCACCACCGACTTTGGCTACATGTTGCATACGGCTAATAACCTGGAAGAGGTTTTGAGCGGTGGGTCTGGTGGTCGCTAAGGTTTGGGTAATGCCCCTGAGCTTTACTAGGAGCTCGTCTTTAGACTTGGCCTCAATTTTTAGGGCGCCCAGAGCCACTCCATAGGCACCAGCCACCCCAATGGCCGGGGCGCCTCTAACCTTCATTTCTTTAATGGCTGAGGCTACATCCTGATAGTCGCTGAGCTCAAGGTAAACCTCTTCTTGAGGGAGCCTGGTCTGGTCAAGGAGCTTGACCTTACTGCCCAGCCATTCTATCGGTAAATCATTCATCTTTATTAACCTCACCCCCGGTGTCCCCCTTTTTTAAACTTCACTAAAAGAAAGTAGCCTTAAGTTTTTGTTTGCCGTTCCTCCCACTGTTTACGGTGTATCTCCATAATCACGAAGTGATAGCCGTCCCTGTTCAGGTATCCGCGGGGGACAAAACCGCATTTCTGGAAGCACCTCTGTGCCCGAGTGTTTAAGGCTAGGGTCTTCAGGTAGATGCGGTTAAGGTTTGTCTCCTGAAAAATGTAGTTTAGCAGGGTGGCTACCGTCTCAGTACCATAACCCTTATCCCAGTAGTCGTGGTTACCGATTTTAATCCCTAGCTGGGCTTCGCTGTTAGTTTCATTAATGTCATAGTACGAGCAGTTGCCAATATGTTTGCCGTCCAGGGTTTCTATGGCGAAAGTGTATCTTCTTGAAGAGGTGTAGAGCAGTTCCTCTAGATAGGCAGCTAGATACTGGGAAAAGGTAGTCGTTAGGAGCGGGGCAGCATCAAGCTGAACAAGCTCTGGGTCTGTCTGCCAGGCGTAGTTATTGGTGGCGTCGGCCAGTTTTTTCTTGCGTAGCCTAATCTTTTTGCTGGTAATCATGTGGGCCTCAAGGGTTTCAGAGTGAGAAAGAGAGTGGCTCCTCACCTTCATTTAGTTCATATAGAGCTTGCTCAGCGGCTTGTTGAATTGCCTCGTTAGGATCATCCAGGCATTGCTCTAAGTAATTCTTGGCGTCAGTGCCGCCTATCTTGCCGAGTGCCTGGATAGTCGCTAGTTGCACTTCAATATCAGGGTCATCTACCAGCTCTATAAGACGAGATACGGCTTCTTCCTCGCCTAGCTCACCACAAGCCCCGATGGCTTCATAGCGTATCTCGGCGTCAGCATTAGCTAGTTCCTTTAGCAATGTAGGTAGCCAGGAAGGGTTACAGTGCTTCCCCATAGCGTAGATTGAGCTGACCTTAAGGTTGGCATTGCGGCTGTGGTAGGCTTCTCTAATAACCCTCTCCACCTCGGGGGAGTCCAGTGGGGCTACTGCCTCCAGAGCCCGGCGTTTTACTGCTGCGGACTTACTGTTATCATTGATGGCAGCGAGTAAAGCCTGATATATCTTGGATGTGTAGCTAGGGTGCAGCTTTTGACGCTCAGCGAGCATAGCGAATCTGCCTAACGTGGTAGCGGCTGCTGCCTGAACCTTGTCTGAGCCATCGTGTTCTAAGAGATTAACTAGGGTGTTAATCAGAGATGGCTCTTCATTTTCCCATAGGCCTTCAATTGCCTTGCTTCGTACCCCGGCGTCTTGGTCGCCCAAACAGTTTTTGAAGATATTGTCAAAGTCAAGCTCAAAGTTATCTTCAGCCAGTTCAACCAGTCGAGATACAATCTGCCGCCGTCGTTCTGGCTCAATCGTTGGCCATGCCTGTTCGAAGTATTCCAGCTCTTCCGAGTTCAAGCTGGCTAGCTCAGTTAGCCTGGCGTTGAGTAGCGGTTTACCACGGTTACTTAGGTCAGTAATTATCTCGTCAACAGGTGATAACATCGTATATTCCTTAGCTTTATTCCTCTTCTTCCTCTTCTTCTTCGCGTTCCCATATCGGCTCAGTAAAGTAGTCGATGTACTCTCCCATAGCTTCAGCAGCGGCCTGCTTCATACCTTCTCTGGTTTCCCTAGCTAGTTGTGTCAGTTCAGCTAGGTCAATATCAATATCCAGTATCTTGGTCAGTGCCTTAATTATCGCCAGGGCAGCCATTGGGTTTTGAATCCGAGTGGCATACATAGGCACCTCACCCAGTAGACAGACCCCTTCAATGTTCCTCTCCTTAGCCACACCCAGCATTAACCCATTGAGCCCGGCAATCTGCAGATTGCCCCTTTGTACCAGATTATGTCTTCTTAGGTCTTCAGCCACCTGTTGGTTGGTAGCTACTCCCCAGGCTCTAGGTTGCTCAGAATGGTGGATGCGAGTGAGGGCGGCGGCAAAGGTATAAACCCGCTTAGCCATAAACTTCAGCCCGACATCAAGGACCGAGTTAGCTAGCTCATATACCTTGGTGGCTGGTTGTTGCTCGCCGATAAACAGTATTATATCACTGCCTCCCGATTTGTTTTTCCAGTAGTAGAACCTGCTCTGGGGGAAGCTTGGCGCCTCAACCACGTTATCTCTGACGATGACGCCAACCGGGTCAAAGAAATGGGAAGCCTGAATTCCCCCCAGTCTCTTGAAGTCAAGCTTTCTTTCCAGATATGTCGCTACGATAATGGCGACATTGCTGATGCCGGGCCAGGCCGCCAGCAAGACTGGTGAATTAAGTTTGGGACGGGCGTAAATCTTAACCAATTTGTTCATTTAGTGTGCCTCTTTGTGTCGTTGGGTTTAAACTATTCCTTGTTGATAGATTTGGTACTTCATATTTTCATAAATTCTTAAGGTAACCCTATCCCCTTTATCCCCTTCCCCTCATTAAGGGGAAGGGGAAGATTTTTCTGAAGAGGGGCAAAGCCCCTCTTAAACTCCCCAGATAATTGGCTAAATTTAGGAATGAACCCTTACCTTTTAACTGCCAGCCTGGTTAGTAGAAAAACTAGCACAACCGTTCTGGTAGTCTCGCCTCCTTTCTACCGTTTATTGTGTTTTATCTAATCCAGCCTTTATTTTGTTGGCTATGCTTTTAAAATCTATATCAGGCAATTGTGCTAGAGACTCGGATACAATTGCCATGATACTGTCACTAAGTAATTCCCTACTAGCTTTTTTTAAAAGAGGAGTCATCTTTTTAAGAATATTCTCAGTAGCAGTATAGGCCTCCAATTCAGATAATCTTTTCTGCTTATAGAGACCTATAGCCCATGAAAGATATGACCAGACACCAAATGTTATTGCATATTCATTCTTGCCTTCTCTTTGTAAAAATAGCCTCATTTTATCCCAGATGATTGATTGTTCCATAGGCGTTACTTCAGGTGAATATCTAGGTTTTGAATTGACCCATAATGTAAGTTGATTAAATTCGCCCCAAGCTTCATCTTTTCTACCCGCTTCCTGAAGGTATAATGGTAATCTCAGATATGTCTCAATTGAGAACATCATTCCGTTGGAGCTCAACTTATCATACAATGACCTCAATATTTTAATAGCACCATCAAGGTCCCCATTCTTCTTCTTATTAGTAGCTTCTTTCAATAATCTGTGATATTCATCATCTGTCCCCATTTCAATGGATGATTTAACTTCTATAGAGAAAGAAACTTCTTTGCTCTTTTTATCTTTTTTAAAAATGCCCATCTTCTACCTCCTTTTCCGATTAAAATTCACCCCCGTTATTTACCATTTAGTTTTCATCACACCCTCCATCTCGTCTTAATTACCTCTGCTATCCCTTAGCCACTACCGATAGGCTGGGGCAGTAGAGGGAGGGGGTGTTAAGGGAGCTACCTACCCACTTGGCGTCACTACCAATAGCGGTAATCTGTTTAAGAAGCTGATAGACGTTTCCGGAAACCATAGTATCTTTAACCCTACCTACTATTCTACCATTTTCTACTTTATAACCTAAAAGGACATTACCGCTGAAATCACCACTTAAAATGTTACCCTGTTCCGCCCCCATGAGGTGTTCAATAACTAGCCCTTCCTTTACGTCGTTAACCATTTCGTCAAAGGTAGTGTTGCCCGGGGTAATAATGAAGGCACTGGGGGTGGGGGTGGGTGACCCACCATGATTTCTACCGCCGTTACCGGTGCTCTGCGTATGGGCGAGAGCGGCAGTTTGCAGGTCGTAGATGAAACTGACTACCGTTCCCTTTTCAATAAGTATGGTACGCTGGCTGGGTATGCCCTCGTCATCGGCGGGGCAGCTTTGTGGGCGGTAGTCTATAGTGGGGTCATCAAACAGCGACAGCTTTTCATCAAAAACCGGCTCACCAAGCCTATCACCTATGGGGGAGGCTCCCTCTAGCACTATTTTGCCATTAAAGGCTGCCATTAGGGGTGAAATTAGAGCACTGGCGACTCCATTAGGAGTGAAGATTACCGGTAGCGGCTTACTTGGTATTGAGGCTTGCTCTTTGGCTAGCTCAAGCTGGCGAAGCACCACGTCGGCTATGGCTTTGGTATCAGTTAAGGGGTGGCATGAGCTTTCACTTTCGCCAACAAATAGCATATCGGTGTCACGAATCAGTTGACCTTCGATACCTAGAGAAAAGACAGTTTGCTTATAGCTTACCTCACCACCGCAAGAATTGATGATATGGGTAAGTATTGTCACTTTGGCTACTTCAGCATCGCATAAAATATCCTCCGAATGTCGTCTGACCGCCTCGATCAGTTCTTCGCCGAGCTTGGCCATTGCCTCTGGTGGTACTGACTCTATGTTAGGGTCAAAGACCTTAATCTGGGGATATACGGCTGGTGACGGCATCTCAAATCTAGCCGTCATGCCAAATTCGGCGGTTTCAACGGCGGCATCTACCAGGCTTTGCTGGTTGGCCAGGTTAGTAGTGATGGCATAGCCAATCCTGCCATTTCTAATAATGCGTAACGCTATATAGTGGCTCTGCTTGCTCTGGATATGCTTTAGGCGGTTAGCTTCAAATTGAACCGGCGTTTCCTCGGCGGAGACCATAAAGACCTCGGCCTCCTCAGCAACTCGTTTCGCCCGGGCTAGGATAGTGTCCACTTATCTGCCTCCAATCAGGCAATGACGAATTCTAATGTGGGGGCTGCCGTTAGAAACGGGCAGGGGCATCTGTTCTCCCTTACCACAGCCACCACCCTGGTTCATGGCGAGGTCGCCAGCTATGGCGTCTATGTTCATCAGGGTATTGAATACGTTACCGGTAAGCATTACCGGCCTTACTGGCTCGGCGAGTTTGCCGTGGCGAATCATATAGGCTTCACCGGCTGAGAAGGTGAACATCTCCATACTGGTGGTGCCGCCGTACCAATTCTTGGCGTATATCCCCTCCTTGATGTCAGCCAAGAGGTCTGCAAAGGAGGCTGAGCATGGTTCAATGTAGGTGTTAGTCATGCGGACGATAGGCGGGTAGCGGTAGTTAATGGCTCTCGCATTACCGGTAGGCTTCTCTCCCATCTTGGCGGCAGTTTCCCGGGAGTGAAGCCGGCCGACTAGCTTGCCCTCCCTGATGAGATAGGTTTTCGTGGCGGGTATCCCTTCATCGTCATACCTATAGCTGCCACGTAGACCGGGAATAGTGGCGTCATCAACGATATTGAGTTCGGCGCCGCCAAATTCTCTGCCGAGCACCATAATTTCACGGAGCTGTTCATTTTCATAGACGAAGTCAGACTCTGATAGGTGCCCGAAGGCTTCATGAGTAAAGACTCCGGCCAGAACTGGGTCTAAGACCACCGTATATTCGCCCCCCTTTACCTTCGGGGCGGACAGTAACGCTACTGCATGTCGGGCCATCTCGGCTACCGGCTGGTGGAGATTTGTTATGGCCCCAAAATCACCCCGACTGCCTAAACTCAACCCAGCCTGCTGTACCTCGGTGTCTTCCGTGGCAATGGCAGCTAGACGCAGGCTGATATCAGCCCGGTCCTGTTTAATAAAACTACCTAGGGAGCTTAAAAAGATGGTCTTCTTGAAGCTATCACCATAGGCAATAATTGAGGTCTGGATTTTTGGGATTTTCCAGATAATATCATTATATTCATCCAGTAGCTGTTTTTTCTCGGCTAGGGGCATAGTCACCGGGTTATTATTCGCTGTCGTGCGGGCGGTATCAATCACTGGCTCTGTTGGAGCCAATTTGCTTTCTTGGCCGCTGGCTAATTGAGCTTGTTTTATGGCTAGTTCTACTCTACCGGGTAGGTCGCTAAAGCTGTTGAAGCTAGTAAAGCCCCAGCCGCCCCTTACCAGGGCGCGCACATTACCCCCGATAGCAGTTGTCTTGCCAATAGACTCCAGTTCTCTTCCCCGATAGGTAATATAGCTCGCCTGGCTCTCCTCAAGATGGGCCTCAATGTAGTCGGCACGGTACCGACTGAGTATCTCGGCTAACTGGTGAGCGGTGTTTTTAATGTCGGGCATAGACTTTTCTCCGCCTGATAAAATAACTGGACAAGGTTAGTTTACTGAGGCATCAAGCTGGTTGTCAATTGATAAGCATAGAGTCCTTTACAAGTCCCGTGCCAATACTGTATTCTAGCCTAAAATGAGGAGGATATTTTGTATCGGGCACCACGCGGAACTTCAGATGTTCTACCAGAGGATCAGGCCTACTGGCGTCATATTGAGCAGAAAGCAGTTAATGTCTGCCAGCTCTATGGCTACGAGCGGATTGATACCCCTACCTTTGAGGATACGCGACTTTTTTCGCGCAGTATTGGTGAAGGCACCGACATCGTGGAGAAGGAGATGTATACCTTTGAGGATAAGGGGGGAAATCAGCTAACCCTGAGACCGGAGGGCACGGCGCCGGTATGCCGGGCTTATCTGGAACATGGGATGCATAATCTGCCCCAGCCGGTAAAGCTATATTATATGGCTCCTATTTTCCGGTATGAAAGACCCCAGGCAGGGAGATACCGTGAGCACTATCAGTTTGGCTATGAGGCTTATGGGGATGGTGCTCCGACCCTTGATGCCGAAGTAATTAATATGGCCTGGCAATTCTTCTCGTCCCTGAATCTCCACCGCCTATCATTGAACCTGAATAGCATTGGCTGTCGTAAGTGCCGGCCAGGATATCTAGCTACCCTGAAGGGCTACTACTCCAGATATACTCAGGGGCTGTGCAGCGACTGTAAAGTCAGGTTAGAGAGAAACCCGCTCCGTTTACTTGATTGTAAGCAGCCACTGTGCCAAGAGGTAGCTAGCTCAGCACCGAGAAGTATTGACTACCTCTGCTCTGAGTGTGATGAACACTTCAACCGACTGAAGAAATACCTGGAGCTACTTGAGCTCCCCTTTGAGGTTAATCACCGTTTGGTTCGGGGGCTTGATTACTATACCCGGACGGTATTTGAGATTCGGCCTGAGGCTGGGGGTGCCCAGAGTACCATTGGTGGCGGCGGACGCTACGATGACCTGATTGAGGAACTGGGGGGTAAGCCGACGCCGGCGATAGGCTTTGCTATGGGCATGGAACGAATAGTACTCAACCTGAAGAAACAAGGGATTGCTATCCCGGTTCTACCTAGGCCGCGGGTGTTCATTGCCTATGTCGGTGATGAGGCCAGGGATGAGGTAGTAAAGCTAGCCGCTAGGCTGAGACGGGCTGGCATTGGTGCAATCGGGGTGGTGGGGGGCAAAAGCCTGAAAGCGCAACTGAGACAGGCAAATAATTTTGCTGCCAGCTACACGGTGATTGTCGGTGAGCAGGAGGTAAGGACTAACACTGTAGTGTTGCGGGATATGGCTACTTCTGAGCAAATAACTATACCGACTGGTGAACTGCAAGGGCGGCTGAGTACCGGTTTGAGGTAACCTAGCGATAAGTAGCTTTAGTTACCGATAACAATCGAGAGATTTTAATTTTTACCCCGCTTTAGAGTGTTTTCATAGCCACTTTAATTTCCTCCCAACTATCTTCCTCCGTCTGCTTTGGGTAAAGTTATTACCTGTTGACTGGTTCACATTTTAGGCTCTGGGTTGACAGTTGAGAGATGATTCTGTATCGTACAGATGAAAATAATTTTCAGTTACACATTGAGATGGGGATTACCGCTAGGAAGATAACATCCATACTAAAGCAGCGGGGTTATAAACTCACCCCACAGCGACGGGCAGTGCTGAATATAATTACTGCTAGCCAGGACCATCTTACCCCAGTTGCCATACATGAGAGGACACGTCGAGAATACCCCGGTATCGGGTTGGTTACTGTCTATCGCACCCTGGCGATACTCGCTGAGCTGGGGCTCATCTGCGAGGTGCATGCCGGGGGTAGTTGCCGAAGCTACTTAATGCGGAGGCCTTTAGAGCATCACCATCACCTGATTTGCTCTGAATGCGGTAAGGTCATTGATTTTGCTGACTGTGACCTTGATAAACTGGAGCAGAGACTGTCCCGGGCGACCGGCTTCAAGGTGGAGGCGCATCTTCTTGAGTTCTTGGGCCGCTGCTCGGACTGCCAAGAAGAAAAGGCATAAAAGCTCATAGAATGCTACAACTGGGTAATTCTTTTAGAGATTAGCGAGAATAATTTTAAGTTAGCCGCGGGAAAGATGCTGAAACAAATATTAAATGAGCTCAAAGAACACGCCCCGTTTACGGCCCTTGGTGCCGTTACGGGGATTATCGCTATGGTAGTAATAGTCTATGGTAATGTTCTCCCCCAGGTGTTGGAGGTTTCTCAGACTGTGTTTTACATCTTGCATCCACTCCATGTTTTATTGAGTGCCATTGTAACCACGGCTATGTATAAAAAACACGGTGGGAGCAGAATCTGGATACTAATTTTAATTGGCTATTTCGGCACAATCGGTATCGGCACACTGAGCGATTCAGTGATTCCCTACCTCGGGGAAATACTTCTTGACCTGCCTAACCGGGGGATTCACATCGGGTTCATTGAAAAGTGGTGGATAGTGAACCCCGCTGTCTTAGCTGGTATCGCTATTGGTTATTGGAGACCGGTTACCAAATTACCGCACTTCGGGCATGTACTCATAAGCACCTGGGCATCGTTATTCCACGTCATTATGGCGTTGGGTGGAACCGTAAGCTGGCATACACTTCTTATTATCTTCTTGTTTTTATTCTTTGCCGTTTGGCTTCCCTGCTGCACCAGCGACATAGTTTTCCCCCTTCTATTCACCAATCAAAAGTTGCTCCCCAAACACATATAACATATACTTTATATAAGTGCTCACCGGGGGAATAGAATGAAGCTTAAGATCACGACCTTGAGCGAAAATACGGCTGGTTTGGGTAACTTTCTGGGTGAATGGGGGCTTAGTATCCTGGTCGAGACCGAAGATTTAAGCCTGCTACTCGATGCCGGGCAGAGTATCTCCGCCGGTTACAATGCTGATATTCTTGGCGTTGACCTCAGGCGAATTAGACAGATTGTTTTGAGCCACGGTCACTTTGACCATACCGGTGGTTTGTCTCAAATCCTGCGTAAGATAGGGAAAAAGACGGAGATACTAGCCCACCCCGATGTCTGGGCAGACAAATACAGTAGTCGTGAGGGTCAGGAGCGTAAGTATATCGGCATACCCCATCGGCGCCAGGAGCTGGAAAGCCTGGGGGCTAACTTCAGGCTGATTATAGAGTCAACCAAGATAAGTGATAACATAATGACTACCGGTGAGATTCCGATGGTGACCGGGTTTGAGAAAATAGAACCTTACCTCAAGGTAAAAGAGGCTAGCGTTTTTCAGCCGGATAGGCTTCTCGATGACCAGGCACTTATTATAACCACTGAGGCGGGATTGGTGGTCATTCTAGGTTGTGCCCACCGGGGTATTATCAATACCCTGTACCATGTGCGGCAGCTCACCGGGGTAAAGCAGGTATATACCGTATTGGGTGGCTGTCACCTTATGGATGCCTCTGAGGAGCGGATACGACTTACCATTGCCGCCCTAAAAGAGCTGGGCATTCAGAAGCTGGGTGTGTCACACTGCACTGGTCTCTCGGCAGCCTGCCTCATGGCTCAGGAGTTCGGTGACAGGTTCTTCTTTAATAATGCGGGCATGGTGATTAGCCTGCCTTAAGGAGTTGCCTACGAACCTTTCAGTTGAGTTAGCCCCCAAACACCAGTCGGGCTTACTATTGGCTAATCCGGTGATGACCGCCTCGGGCACTTTCGGTTACGGCACCGAGTATGGTCACCTGTTCGATATTCAGAGGCTGGGGGCTATTGTCTGTAAGGGGACGACCCTCAAGCCCAGGGATGGCAATCCTCAGCCAAGGGTAGCTGAGACTGCCTGTGGGGTGCTCAATTCAATTGGGCTTCAGAACATCGGTGTTGACGCCTTAATTAAGAAAAAGGCACCACTCTGGGCAGGCTGGCGGGTGCCGGTCATCGTAAATATTGCTGGTGAAACTGTTAAGGATTATGCTGAGCTGGCTAGCCGGCTGGATGGGGTGGCTGGAATTAGTGCTATTGAGGTAAACATTGGTTGCCCCAATATCAAGGCCGGTGGTGCTGAGTTTGGGGCTGAGCCAAAGATGGCGGCCAGGGTAACTGCGGCGGTTAAAGCGGCTACTTCACTGCCGGTGCTGGTCAAGTTAACACCAAATACCGCCGACATAGCTAAAGTAGCTATTGCTGTCGCTAGAGCCGGTGCCGATGCCATATCCTTAATCAACACTATTAAGGGAATGGTAATTGATGTTGCTCGGCGCTGTCCCTTGTTGGGCAGTATAACCGGGGGGCTATCGGGGCCAGCCATCAAGCCGGTGGCGTTATTTATGGTGTATGAAGTGGCTGGTGCCGTGGAGATACCGGTTATTGGCTGTGGCGGTATCGCTACGGCTGGTGATGCCCTGGAGTTCATCATGGCGGGAGCCAGTGCCGTCCAGGTAGGGACAGCTAGCTTTACCAACCCTCGGGCTCCCCTTGAAGTCCTGGAGGGAATAGAAAGTTTTATGAAAAAAGAGGGGATAGAGGATATAGCTGAACTTGTCGGTGTTGCCCGACACCCCTCATCTCTATAATAACTAGGTCTTATTTATGAAAGATATCCTGTCGCCAGAATCTATTACCGGTAATCTGGAGACCCGTTTTATCGGGCAGAGGGTTTTATACTATCCTAGCTTAGCGTCAACCAACGAGGTAGCCAAAGAGGAGGCCCGGCGGGGAGCGGTAGCGGGAACAGTTGTTGTTGCCGGGGAACAAACAGCGGGGAAGGGGCGGAGGCAGCGAGTTTGGCTATCGCCTGAGGGTAGTATTGCCCTGTCGGTTATTCTGTATCCTGGCTTAGGCTGTTTGCCTCCCCTTATTATGCTGGCGTCTCTAGCGGTAGTCCGCAGTATTGAGGCAGTTACCGCTCTCAAGCCACAGGTTAAGTGGCCTAACGATGTGCTGATTAACACTAAGAAGGTGTCTGGCATTCTAATTGAAAGCGAGGTGCGGGGAGACGCTGTGGACTATGCTGTTATCGGCATCGGAGTGAATGTTAACCTCAAAATTTCAGATTTCCCGGAAATAGTGCCCACGGCTACCAGTCTCTCTGATGAGCTGGCAAGAGGCGTCTCGCGGCTAGATTTAATAAGAAGACTCTTAGTTGAGATAGAAACATTGTACCTAGCGTTGCTGTCTAAGGAGCCTATTTACGAGGCATGGCGGGATAGTTTAGTCACCCTGGGTAAAGAGGTTCGTGTCGAGTCAGGCGACGCTACCTATGAGGGTATGGCTGAATCAGTAGCCAGGGACGGTAGTCTATTGCTTCGCCGCCCGGATGGCAGCCTGAGCCGGATTGTGGCTGGTGATGTTACCTTACGCCACCGAGCATAGATAAACCCCGCCAGGAACATAATTCATTAGGCCCGCCCCCTATCCCCCCTCCCTTAGCCAAGGGGGGGATAGGGATGAAGCCTCTCTTCTAGATTTTTACTCACTACCTAGTAGCAAAATTAGCACACAGCACAGGACTTACCGGGCTTGGCTCTGTCATGTTTTTATTGAATGGCCTCGTTTCCGTCTTCTAGCTACTTGGTTTCTTCCTCTTCTCCTGAATCTAGAGCCTTAGAGAATTTGGTAAAGGCTTCGAAGATATTTATCGGCAGGGGGAAGATAATAGTGCTGTTCTTCTCGGCAGCTATCCCGGTTAGTGTTTCCAGATAACGGAGCTGCAGGGTGGTTGGCTCTCTAGCGATGATTGCTCCGGCTTGAGCCAGCTTCTCTGAGGCTTGGAGCTCACCCTCAGCGTGGATGATTTTGGCTCGTCTGTCTCTTTCGGCTTCAGCCTGAGCTGCCATGGAACGCTTCATCGTGTCCGCTAGCTCAACCTCCTTAATCTCTACCGTGCTAACCTTCACTCCCCACGGGTCAGTCTGTTCATCAATTTGCTTTTGTAGGATTTGGTTGAGCGTCTCCCTCTCCGACAGTAGTGCGTCAAGTTCCGATTGTCCCAGGACACTGCGCAGCGTTGTCTGGGATATCTGTGAGGTGGCTCTAATAAAATCTAAGATCTTAACTACCGAGGCTTCCGGGTCAACCACCCTGAAGTAAACGACGGCATTCACCCGGACGGTAACATTGTCCTTGGTGATTACTTCCTGATAGGGGACATCCATGGTTATTACCCGGAGGTCAACCTTCACCATCCGGTCAACGAAGGGAATGATGATGAATATACCCGGGCCCCTAGCGCCGACGAGCCGTCCCAGGCGGAAGATAACCCCGCGCTCGTATTCCCTAAGGATTTTAATTGATGCTGGCAGGAATATGGCCAATAGTATCACAATTAGAACGATAGCCCATATTGGCATTTTTACATCTCCTTTGTTTTTATTTTTTGCTTACATGTAGTTTAAGTCCTTCAGTCCTGGTTATAATCACCTCCTCACCGGGCTTTGCCTCGCCCTGGTCTAATGTTGCTGTCCAGAGTTCACCTTTATAGAAGACGGTTCCTTCAGGTTTAAGAACTGCCCTTACGATGGCTGTCTTGCCGGCTAGCTCTTCCCGGCCGGTTGTTGTCTGCTGTTGGTGGGAGCGAACCACCTTGTAGATTATAAAGGCAGTAATGCTACCGAGGACAGCGGCTATGGTTGGAATTACCCATGGATCTGGTTGAAACAATGTCGGCCTCCCACTAAATAAGATTAGGAGGCCAATAACCAGTGAGGCTATGCCTCCCCCAGTAAATATACCAAAGCTGGCGGTAAAAAACTCGGCGACAAACAGACCGCCCGCCAGAACAAGAAGCGCAATCGCAGCGTAGTTTACGGGTAAAAAGCCCAGGGAATAGGAAGCTAAAAAGGCGCAGATGCCGCCGAACACGCCGGGGAAAATTAGTCCGGGGTTAAATATTTCCGTGGTGATACCGAGCACAGCCAGGCTTAGCAGGACGACAGCAATATTGGGGTCACTGATGGCAAGGAGGAATCCCTCGATATTACTCATTGGACTTGGGTTGGTCGTGGCTCCTTGAGTATTGAGGGTAATCACCCTGCCATCGAGCATGGTTACCTGCCAGCCATCCAGCTGAGAGATTAGGCTATCAAGGTCAGCGGCAACCAGGTCAATGACATTAAGCTTAAGAGCCTCCTGCTCGGTGGCGGAGACGCTCTCTCTAACTGCCTTTTCGGCCCACTCCATGTTACGTCCGTGAGCCTCAGCAATACTTCTAATATAGGCGGCAGCATCATTAACCACCTTTTGCGCCATCTCTTCTGACATTTGTACTTCGCCTCCCTCACCGATAGCTACCGGATGAGCGGCACCCATATTGGTATTGGGGGCCATAGCGGCTACATGGGCCGCCATGGTAATAAATACCCCTGCCGAAGCCGCCCGTGCCCCTGAAGGAGAGACATATACCACCACTGGCACCTCGGCATTAACAATGTCCTGCACAATGTCACGCATTGAGGTATCCAGGCCACCGGGTGTATCCAGTTGGATGATGCAGACTACGGCGTTAGCTTCCTCAGCCTGCTTAATGCCGCGATCAATGTAACTGGCAACCACCGGATTGATAACCCCTTTGACTTCGAGCACGTCAATCCGGGAATTAGCTGCCTGAACCCCACTAGCTATTGAGATAGAGGCGGCGGTTAATATTCCCAGGAGTAATATAAGGCGTATCGTTTTTAGCATGTAAGTCCTTGATTAAATATCGCTGAGTATGTTTATAAAGTATATCTTGATTGGGTTGTTATTGCAAATAGACAGGACAATTATTCACCGTCAGTAGCCTTTAGTTTTTATTTGGTTGGCGAGCTTGGTGATGGATGTTACTTTATTCCCCCTGGCATTCGTGAAGTTGAATGGCGGGATAAATTAGTATACAATTTACTGACTATCGGTAAAGGGTGTGGCGATGAGGGTTCAAAGGTGCAAGGGATGTCGGGATTTATCCCCCGAGGAAATGATAAGGTTTCGTTTTATTGAACGGGCATTTAGAGACTGCTGTCTTGGGTGGGGCTGTAGTGAGGTTAGAACACCGACCCTTGAGTATCTGCACCTATTCACTTCCACGGGGACGCTTACCCCGGGTATGCTGAGCAGGGTCTATTCCTTTCTTGATTGGGATGGGTGGAGTGGACAAAGGGTAGTGTTAAGACCTGATGGCACTATCCCGGTAGCTAGGTTCTATATTGATAATATGGCAGACAAGGGTTTGGCCAGGCTCTTTTATATAACCAATATCTTTCGGTTTGAAGAGACGGGAAAGGAGGCGCGCGAAGGGTGGCAGGGTGGGGTTGAGCTTATCGGGGTAGGTTCCCCCCTCGCCGACATAGAGTTAGTAGTAATGGCGCTAGAGGTTTTGACTAGGGTAGGGATTGAGGGCGTAGAGTTGCGCTTGTCCCACGCTGGTTTAATAAGAAGCCTGCTTTCCAAGCTTGGGCTGAGTCCCCAGGCGCAAGCCAGAATTTTTGACCAGATCCTGGACGGCGATACTGAAGCCCTGGCCAGGATAAAGTCTGAGAAGCCCAAACTGGGTAAGGCTTTGGCTTCCTTGCTTGACCTGAAGGGTGAATCATCGGGGATTCTAAAAGACCTGAAAGCCCTGTTTAACCATAGTTTGCCCGATCTTGAACCCCATATCGATGATTTCATAGATATTGCTAGTCTTCTTGAGGCTATGGGTTGTCGCTATCAGATTGACATAGCCTCAGGGAGGGGCTTTGAATACTATACCGGGATAATCTTCCATTTATTTGTGGGTGAGGATAAGATAGGTGGTGGGGGGAGATATGATGCCCTTGTCCCGCTAATGGGTGGTGGGGATATTCCGGCTTCGGGTTTTGCTCTCTACCTTGACCACTTAATGAACTTAGTTGAGCTACCTGCGTCATCTCAACCTCTGGCTCCAGAGATATTGATTAGGGTTGAGCCAGGGGGGGTAAAGCAGGGCTTTGATATTGCTCGCTACCTCCACGAAGCGGGATATACAGCCGAACTTCAGCTTGAAAGCCAGCAGACAGCTGATTTGAGATGGCTCCTTGAGGTTCAGAGTAAAGCACCGGTATTTGTTTTAACCGACCAGGTTAAGCACAAAAAATTTGAAGTGCAAACTACAGATGAGGTTTTATCACTACTTAAATCTAAGAACCTCTGAGAGGAGGTGCCTATTATGGCTATACCAAGAGTGTTTATAAGTTCAACATGCTACGACCTAAAGTATATCCGCGAGAACCTGAAATACTTCATAAAGACTTTGGGATATGAACCAGTCCTGAGCGAAGAGGGGTCAGTTTATTACGACCCTACACTAGATACGCAAGATTCTTGCCTTAGAGAGATACCTAACTGTCAGATGTTTGTTCTTATAATTGGTGGCAGATTTGGAGAGGCATACAAGGATACGGAGGCTTCAATTACAAACGCTGAATACAAACAAGCAGTAAAATCAAAAAATCCTGTATTCGCACTTGTTGATAACTCAGTCCTTTCGGACTATTTCGTATACCATAAGAACAAAGCAAATCCAAAAATTGATGAGAACGAGATAGCCTACCCATCTGCGGATAGCACGAAGATATTCAGTTTTATTGAGGAAGTTCGTATAAATAGTGTTAACAATGCGCTCAACCCGTTTAGCGATTTCTCAGACATTGAGTCTTACTTGCGCCAACAGTGGGCGGGAATGATGTTTTCCTTCCTTACCAGACAGAATGAGGACAGAAGAGTCGCTGATACTCTGTCTGCACTGACCCAGGTGAGTGATAAAATCGGATTCCTGTCAACCCAAGTATTGAAGTCAATTGGTAAAGAAGAAGCAAATTTACTTATTGAGCTTTATGAGTTAATGATGGGTCACCGGTGCTTTCGTGACCTTGCGTGGTTTAGATTAAAGCCTACCCCTAAAGACATTTTGCAGAATGATACTTTTAGGGATTGTGGTGCATCTTTGGGAAGGAACCTGAAAGTCATGGATGGAGTCGATTTTACTTTGAGTGGTGACGATGAAATTTCAAAATTTACATTCGAATCCGATAGTAAGGACTATCTTGAGCTTCGCAAAGAAATGTTAGGAATACTATCGAAATATAATGTCTCTCTTGAAGATTTTCTTAACCGTTGAGGCTCTGGTACTACTGGGGAAAGGGAATGCCGATAAAGATAGCGTTGCCTAAGGGTCGCCTTTTGGGCGAAACCGCTGCTTTGCTTAACCGGGCAGGTTGGGGGTTAGGGGGATACCATGAGAAGGCCCGCCTCTACCGTCTCCAGTCGGAGACGTTTCCTGACCTCTCCGCTAAGATGTTCCATGAGAGGGATATCCCGGTTCAGGTGGCTATCGGGAACTATGACTTCGGGATTTGTGGGCTGGATTGGGTGGAAGAACTATTAGCCAAATACCCGAGCAGTGCTCTGGTGAGAGTAAAAAATTTGGGCTATGGAGAAGGTGCTTTACATCTGGTTGGTAGCAAGTCTGATGAGACATCTTCGGTAGAGGAAGTAGGAGCACGGCTAGGCGTGATACGTATTGCTAGCGAGTATCCCAACCTGGCTGAGTCCCTGGCACTAAACCTTCGGCTTAAGCGGTTCAGTATTTTCCCTCTGTGGGGAGGGGCTGAGGTTTATCCTCCGGAGAGTGCTGAGTTGGCCTTAATCTCGGGGAGGAAGGGGCAGAAGCTTTTTGACTACGACCTTGTGTCTCTGGGTGAGGTTCGCAGTTACAGCGCCTTTCTTATTGCTAATAAGAATGGCCGGGAAGCAAAGGACCTGAGTGTGGTGTTGTCCTCTCTTGAAGATACACTAGCCTTTAGTGATTGGCGTCTTCCTCTGGCAGAGGTAACCAGAGCGTCAGTAACCGCCAGGCCATGCATTTCTAGAGAGACGTCTGGGGATGTAGTCCGCTTAGCTCTACCTGATGGACATCAGCAGCAGCCGACGGTTAGTTTATTGAATAGAGCCGGGATTCAGATTGATGATTACCCATCACCCACCGGTAATCGCCGACCGTTAGTTAGCCTGGATGGGGTAACAGTTAAGGTAATTAGACCCCAGGATATGCCGTTGCAGGTGGCTAACGGAAATTTCGACCTGGCTATTACCGGAAAAGACTGGGTTAGGGAGCATCTTTATCAGTTCCCGTCCAGCCCGGTGGCAGAGCTTTTAGACCTCAAATTTGGTAAGGTGAAGATAGTGGCGGTAGTAAGCGAGGATTTAGCGGTATCGGATATCTATAGCTGGAGGCAGCTTAGTGAGGGGCAACCAAAGCCACTTAGAGTTGCTTCAGAGTATGTGAATATAGCGGATAAGTATGCTCGGGATAATCACCTCGGGATGTATCGCGTAGTGCCGACCTGGGGAGCCAGTGAGGCTTTTTTGCCTGAGGATGCTGACCTATTGATTGAGAATACCCAGACTGGCCGAACCCTGGCCAAACATAATCTTAAGATTATTGATACCCTTTTTAGGTCATCTGCCTGTCTTATTGGGAATACCAGCGGTTTATCCAGTACTCGTAAGAGGGCAAGGATAGACTGTATCATCAATACCCTTAGAATTGCCCTGGAGAGTGACTAACTTGGAGATTATTGAAGGTTTTCAGCGAGCAAAATCGGCTTTATCACGAGAGGTTGCGGCCGACTTTTATCGGGTCTCGCCAGCTCTCAGGCAGGGGCTGAAGGAAATGTTTGGCACCGAAGACCCTGAAGAGGTGGTTACGCAGATTACCAGTGCGGTACGTAATCGAGGGGACAAAGCCCTGCTTGAACTTACCTCAAAGATTGACGGGGTGGAGCTTACCTCGCTAGAGGCAGATAAAGGGCAGATAGCCAGTGCTTATCATGAGGTGGATGCTGAACTGGTAGCGGCACTTAAGCTAGCTGCTGAGCGGATAGGCGCCTTTCATGAAAGGCAAAGAGATAGCCTGGGGGAGGGGTTTTTCACGCAGGGTGTGGGGCAGATGATGCGTCCGCTGGAGCGCGTCGGGGTATATGCACCCGGTGGCACTGCCTCCTATCCATCAACGGTTTTGATGACGGCGATACCGGCCAGGGTCGCCGGGGTTAAAGAGATAATTTTAGCAACCTCACCCAAGTCGGGCGGGCTGGTTCCGCCGTCTATTTTAGTAGCTGCTGATATTGCCGGTGTTAGCCGGGTTTTTGGTGTCGGTGGTGCTCAGGCAATCGCGGCTTTAGCCTTTGGTACCGAGTCTATTCCTAAGGTGGATAAGATTTGTGGGCCGGGTAATATCTTTGTCGTGCTGGCTAAGAAACTGGTATATGGGGTAGTTGATATTGACGGGCTTCAGGGACCGAGTGAGGTGTTAATTATCGCTGACGGGACAGCAAACCCGGAATACTGTGCTGCTGACCTACTTGCCCAGGCGGAGCATGACCCCTTGGCCTCAGCTATTCTGATAACTACCTCGCGGCATTTGGCCGATGAGATTAACCGGGAGGTTGAGCGACAACTAGAGACTCTGTCTCGCAAAGATGTGGCCACTGAATCTTTGGAAAGTAGGGGAAAGATAGTAGTCGTGGCTAGTGTGGAAGAGGCTATCGAGCTAGCCAACCTTTATGCCCCGGAACACCTTTGCCTGGTGGTAGATAAAGCCGATACTTATGTTGAGAAGATTTCTAACGCCGGGTGCATATTTATTGGTGGCAAATCAACAGTGGTTCTGGGTGATTATGTGGCTGGACCGAGTCATGTTTTACCCACCGGGGGAACTGCCCGCTATAGCTCACCACTCAATGTGACTGATTTTATTAAGTTCATCAATCTAGTCAATCTGGATGAGGCTAGTTTGCGAAGGCTGGGACCGGCAGCGGTAACTATGGCTCGGGCTGAGGGATTTGAGGCCCATGTCCGGGCCATGGAAAAGCGCTTGCCGAGATGATTCATAAGGTTATGAATCGGAGAATTCTGCTATGTTGACCCGGGACGAGTTAACGAGATATAAGAGGCAGATAACCATATTTGGTGAAGAGGGTCAGACCAAACTCAAGGAGGCTAAGGTGTTTCTCGCCGGTGCCGGGGGCCTTGGTTCGTCAATAGCAATATATCTTACGGTGGCTGGGATTGGAAAACTAAGAGTGGTTGATAATGATATCGTTGCCCTGTCTAACCTAAATCGACAGATACTGCATTGGGAGAGTGATATCGGCCGGAAAAAGTTAGCGTCTGCTGCAGAAAAGCTCAGAAAGATGAATGCCGGTGTTGAGGTGAAGGTTATCTCAGAGACGATAAATAAGGATAATGTTGATGAGCTTGTCGCTGATTTTGATATGATTGTGGATGCCATGGATAACTTCCCGGCGAGGTATGTGCTAAACAAAAGCGCCTTAACCAAGAAGATCCCGTTCTTTCATGGTGCCGTTCACGGATTTTATGGACAGGCGACCACAATAATCCCGGGCAGGACGGCCTGCCTCAGGTGTATATTCCCGGAAGTTCCGCCGTCAACGGCCCCGCCGGTAGTTGGGGTAACCGCGGGTGTTATCGGTTGTATTCAAGCCACTGAGGTTTTGAAATATAGCCTTGGTATGGGATGCCTCCTGGAGAATCGGTTGTTGATGTGGGATGGGCTAAGTTGCCAGATGGGCGAGGTTCCACTGGAAAGGAATCCGAGATGTGAAGATTGTGGTGAAGGGGAGGTTAGCTAGATTATGAAGATAAAGGTAAAGGTAAAGTTCTTTGCCACCTTCAGGGAGTTATTTGGTGGTGAGGAGAAAGAAATTGAGCTGGAAAGCGGGGCTAGTGTCCAGGACCTGTTAAACGTTTTATGCGATTCAGACAGGTGTCGGCAGAAAATATTTGATGAGTCTGGTGAGCTAAGACGCCATGTAAAGATGTTGAAGAAGGGCCGTCATATCCAGTTTTTGGATGGGGTTCATACCGAACTCGAAGACGGGGATGTGATTACAATGTTTCCGCCGGTGGGTGGTGGTTGAGCAATTTTGGTTTCGGGGGTAAGATTTCTAAACTGTAACCCTTAACGAAAACAGATAGAGGAGGTGGACTAATGACAAATGAGCTAACACGGCGTGCAATTCCGGGGTTAAATCTATTCTAATTTGAGGAGGTCATCAATGGTTAAAGGATTTAACGGTGTAGTCGCTAGGGTAAATCTATCTACGGGGGAGATAAAGAAAGGGAAGTTAAACGAGGAATGGGTAAGACTCTTCATTGGTGGCCGGGGCTATGGCGGAAAAATAATCTACGACGAGGTAGACCCAAAGGTTGACCCCTTTGCCCCGGAGAACAAGATAGTGATTGCTACTGGTCCGACTAGTGGCACTAACTCTCCGGCCGGGGGCAGAACCATGATAATAACCAAAGGAGCACTAAACGGGACTCTTGCCTGCAGCAATGTCGGGGGCTTCTTTGGGCCTGAGTTTAAGAAGGCCGGCTATGATATGGTTATTATTGAGGGGAAGTCACCGAAGCCGGTGTATCTCTGGATTAATGATGGCAATATTGAGATAAGGGATGCTCAGAAACTGTGGGGGAAGAAACCAGCTGAGATTGAAGAAGCAGTAAAGCCGGAAACGGACTCTAAAGCCAGAGTTATGACCATTGGTCCGGCAGGAGTGAAGCTATCACGAATTGCTGGTGTTATGTTTGACCTTAACCGGGCGGCTGGCAGGACCGGAGTTGGCGCTGTTCTGGGTAGCAAAAACTTCCTGGGAATTGCTGTCCGGGGAACTAAGAAGGTTGAGGTTGCTGACCCGGAGGGGCTCAAAGCGGCAAATTCTCAGGCACGGAAGCTACTAAAAGAGGCCCCAATATCTGGTCAGGGCCTGCCAACATATGGCACGCCGGTCCTGGTTAACATCATAAATGAGGTTGGTGGTTACCCGGTCAGAAATGCCCAGGATGCCTATGCGGCTAACGCCAGCGTTACCGGTGGAGAGGCGATTGTCGAAAAGATTCTCATAAAGAGAGGGGCCTGTGCTGCCTGTCCCATTGCCTGCGGTAGAATCACCGAGATACGGGAAGGACAATACCGGGGAGAGCATGGCGAGGGTCCGGAATATGAGACGACCTGGTCACTGGGAGAAATGTGTGGCATTGAGGATCTCAACGCTATTACTAAGGCCAACTACCTCTGCAATGACTACGGACTGGATACGATTTCTGCTGGCTCAACCATTGCCTGTGCCATGGAACTCTATGAGCGGGGCTATATACCGGAGAAGGATGTGCCCTTCCCGATGAGATTTGGTGATAGTGATGTCATGATTAAAATGGTGCGCTTGATGGGTGAGAGGGAAGGTGTCATTGGGGATTTATTAGCCGAAGGCTCATACCGGCTGGCTGAGCACTATGGTCATCCGGAGCTATCAATGACAGTCAAGAAGCAGGAATTCCCGGCATACGACCCGAGGGCTATTAAAGGCATCGGGCTCAACTATGCTACCTCAAACCGGGGAGGCTGCCATGTCAGGGGATACACTATTGCCCCTGAGGTTCTTGGATGGCCAATCCAGCTTGATAGGCTAACCTATGAGGGGAAGGCAGGGCTGGTTAAGACGTTCCAGGACTTCACGGCAGTTGTTGATTCCTCAGGGATGTGTCTCTTTACCTTTTTTGGTATGCCGAACATGTCTGATTACTCCCCAATACTGAGAGCGATAACCGGCATACCATATACTGATGATGAACTCCTGAGAGCCGGTGAGCGAATATGGAATCTGGAAAGGCTCTGGAATCTGAAGGCGGGGTTTACGAAGCAGGATGACACGCTACCGCCGAGAATATTAAATGAGCCAATATCATCCGGACCCTCCAAGGGTGAGGTGTTTGAGCTTGACCGGATGCTCCCTGAGTACTACCAGCTGAGGGGTTGGGATGAAGAAGGCAGACCAACCAAGGAGAAGGTGGAGGGACTTGGTTTAAAGATGTAGCCTTACCAAAAAAAGTCGAGGCTTACTTCGCCGGAGCCTGAAAGGTTAAAGTAATGTCCCCTGCTTAAGGGGGGAGTCGCTAAGAGCAAGGTAAAGTTTGGGACAAGGCCAACTTAGAGACTCCCCCTTTCCTGTAATCCACACTTGTAAACGGCCTGCCGGATTGACCTATGGGATAATCAGGTAATTCGTGCTAAAATAGTGGGAGTTTAACGGTTTTGAGATAGAGAGGGTAAGAGAATGTCAGAAGGCACTGGCATTGAGGGGTTCATACGTTCGAATCTGGTTAGTTTTGATGGTTACAGTGCTCGAGAGTCTCCAGAGACACTGGAAACGAAGCTTGAAGTCCCGGTAGAAAGTGTTATTAAACTGGATGCCAACGAGAATCCGTATGGTTGTTCGCCGAGGGTAAACCGGGCGCTGGCTACCTGTCCCGACCTGAATATCTATCCTGACGCCGGGCAAACTGAGCTGAGGGAGCTGCTAGCGGGGTATACTGGTATTGGTGCCGAGCATATCGTAGCCGGTAGCGGTAGTGGTGACCTGATAGACCTTATTTTGCGTTTGCTTGTTGAACCGGGGGAAGAGGTAATTACTTGCGTTCCGGCCTTTACCATGTTTCGTTTCAGTACCAGAATGTATGGCGGTAGGCTGATTGAGATATCCAGGGATAAAGATTTTGCCGTTAGTGTTAGCGCGGTAAAGGCGGCGATAAGCAAAAGAACGAAGATAATACTGGTGGATAATCCCAATAATCCTACCGGAAACCTGACCTGCCAGAATGACATCCTGGAGATAGTTGATAGCGGGCTACCGGTACTGGTGGATGAGGCTTATGTTGAATTTGCCGGGGAGACGGTAGTGCCATTAGTCAGTCAGTATAAAAACCTGATAGTGCTGCGGACATTCAGTAAATGGGCGGGGCTGGCTGGTCTAAGGGTTGGTTATGGCATTTTCCCACCTGAAATCGCTAATTACCTAATGAAGATTAAACTCCCGTATAGTGTGAATATGGCGGCTATTGTGGCCGTTCGAGAATCACTAAAGGATATTGATTACTTAATGGATAATGTCATGGCTATCATCGCCGAGAGGGGCAGGCTTTTTAGAGAGTTAAAAAAAATAAAATTCTTAACTCCGTTTCCTTCACGGGCTAACTTTATTCTTTGTTCGGTTCGGGACGGGTTGGCCAGCGAGTTTCATCAGAAACTGCAAAGAAAGGGAATACTGGTTCGTTACTTTGACACACCCAGGTTGCGAAATTCTATTCGTATTAGTGTGGGTAAACCGGAGCATACCGATGCCTTGATTAAGGCACTCCGGGAAACAGAGGAGGAGATAAATGGCTAATAGAGAATCCATCGTCAAGCGGGAGACCAAAGAAACCAACATTAACCTGGAGCTTAACATTGATGGTCGTGGCCGGTGGGAGATGAATACCGGAATCAGGATGTTTGACCACCTGCTCTCACAGCTGGCTCAGCACGGACTATTTGACATAAAGATTTCAGCCACCGGTGTTGATCAGCACCACTTGGTGGAGGATGTTGCCATCTGTTTGGGTAAAGCCCTTGGTGAAGCTCTGGGAGAGAAGCGGGGCATTATCAGAATGGCTGATGCGGCGGTGCCCATGGATGATGCCTTAGCCATGGTGGTGGTGGATTTAAGTGGCCGGGGATACCATGTACTGGACCTGCCTTTTAGTGATAACGATATGGCTGGTTTTCCTACTGACCTTATTCGCCACTTCCTGGAGGCTTTTGCTATTGAGGCCAGGCTCAACCTGCATGCCAAAATTGCTTATGGTACCAATGACCATCACAAGGCAGAAGCCCTGTTTAAAGCCCTGGGCAGAGCCTTGGACGCTGCTACCAGGATTGACGAGCGGATTAGCGGTGAGCTTCCCAGCACCAAGGAGTTTTTAGAGGGTTAGGGGCTAGTTTTCCTTCTATGTTCAGATAGTTTTTCGTCTTTATTGACCATGGTTTGACCATTTTCAGCTTTTATTGTTTCTTTATAGCGGTTACTGTCTCGGTCAATAACGCGCTCAATAGATACTGGTTTGCCATCTCTCCCGATTCTCCCGCCCTTTTCTATCTCAATTGCAGCCCTTTTCTTCTTGTGTTTGGAGGACGGCTTATACGCTTTTAATTTCATTAGGCCTTGCGGTTTCAACTGTCCACCTCCAACGTTTTGATGGAATTTAATAGCACGCGAGCCGCATTTTGGGCAGGATGTTGATTTTGTTGGCACTTCATTCAGAAAAGTAAAACCGCAATTAGTGCATTCGATAGATACAGTGTCTTGCATTCTTCTTATCCCAGTTTCTCGCCCGTCAGTCTTTCATAAGCCTCTCGGTATCTTCGGCTGGTAGCCTCAATGGCCTTGGGGGGGAGCATGGGGGCGGGGGGCTCCTTATTCCACCCTGAGGCGACAAGCCAGTCCCGAACCGGCTGCTTATCATAGCTCGGTTGTGGCTGCCCGACTTTATAGAGCTTGGCATCCCAGAAGCGGCTTGAGTCTGGGGTCAGTAGCTCGTCAATGAGAATGAGCCTATCGCCATCCAGCCCAAATTCCATCTTGGTATCAGCGACAATAATGCCGCTGGCTTGAGCATACTCCCGGGCGTAGCGGTAAATGGCTAGGCTCTTCTCCTTTAATTTCTCAGCTAGGGTTTCACCTACCATCTCTTTCATCTCATCCAGGCTGAGCGGCTGGTCATGCCCGCTCTCCTCCTTGGTGGTCGGGGTGAATAGCGGTTGGGGTAGTTCCTGACTTTCCATGAAGCCTTTGGGTAGAGATTCTCCATTGATGGTGCCCTGCTTCTGGTATTCCGCCCAGGCTGACCCGGAGAGGTAGCCACGCACCACGCATTCAATCGGGAGGCGCGTTACCTTTTTAACAATCATAGACCGTCCCGCAAGGTAGGCAGGGTAGGGGAATCGGCTTGCCAGGGGGAGGTAGCTATCAATAGAGCGAGTATCATCAACGGCTTCTATTAGGTGGTTAGGGGCAAATTTCTCCGTCTTTTTAAACCAGAAAGCCGAGAGCTGGTTAAGCACCAAACCCTTGTCAGGAATGCCGCAGGGCAATACTGAGTCAAAGGCTGAGATTCGGTCAGTGGCGATGATAAGTAATAGATTACCCAATTCATAGGTATCCCGCACCTTGCCGCGGAAAAATAGGGGCAGGGGGAGGTTGGTATTTATCAAAACTTGTGGGCTAGTATTCATATTGTTCTCGGCGCCAGGTCAGTGGGTGCTGTGGTGCTGGCTTTCCCTTTCCATTGCGTTTCGGTTAATCCTATCCGCTTAAAGATGTCATCAATGAAGCGCAGGTAGTACTGCTCGTTAAAAAGTAACTCAAGCTCGTCTGGTGGCAAAACGGTAGTAACCTCGGCATCAGCCTTGAGCAGGGTAAAGAAGTTCTTGTTCCTCTCCCAGGCCTTCATGGCATTTCGCTGTACCAGCTCATAGGCTTTCTGTCGCGATAGCCCCTTATCAATCAGGGCGAGCATTATTCGCTGGGAGAAAATCAGGCCTTTGGTAAGGTCCAGGTTTTGTTTCATCTTTTTGGGATAGACCTCTAAACCCGTCATTACCGAGATAAAAAGATTAAGGCAGTAATCCAGGGTAAGGCAGGAGCCAGGCAGGATTATCCGCTCGGTAGAGGAGTGGCTGATATCTCGCTCATGCCAGAGAGCAATATTTTCCAGAGAGGTTAGGGCGTAGCCCCTTACTAATCGGGCTAAGCCGCAGATTCGTTCGCAAAGCTCGGGATTGCGTTTGTGGGGCATTGCCGAGGAGCCTGTCTGGCTGGCGCCGAAGGGTTCGGCTACCTCTCGAACCTCGGTTCGCTGCAAGGCCCTAATCTCGGTGGCAAATTTCTCTAGGGAGCCAAAGGTTATGGCTAGGGTGGTGGTAAATTGAGCATGACGGTCACGCTGCAGAATCTGACTTGATACCGGAGCTGGGGCAAGCCCTAATTTGACACAGGCCTTCTCTTCAACCTCAGGGAGTAGTGTCGCATAAGTGCCGACGGCTCCGGAAATTTTACCGACGGCAATGGTTTTTTTAGCGGCGTTAAGCCTTTGCCGATGGCGTTTCATTTCCTCAATCCATAGCGCCAGTTTTAAACCGAAGGACATTGGTTCGGCGTGGACGCCGTGGGTACGACCAATCATAATCGTATATTTATGCTCTATTGCCTTTTGTGCCAGCACTGAGATGAGGTCTTTTATATCTTGATTAAGGATTTCAATTGCCTCAACCAGCTGAAGGCTGAGGGCAGTATCTATTACATCGGAGGAGGTAAGACCAAGGTGAATAAAGCGCGATTCATTACCCAGGCTTTCCGCTACTGAACCAAGGAAGGCAGTCATATCGTGGTGAGTTTCTTTGAGAAGCTCCTCCATACGCTTGTAGTTACAGCGAGCCAGCTTAATCTTGGGTACCACTTCTCTGGGAATGACGCCCAGTTCTGCCCAGGCATCACAGACGGCAATCTCTACCTCAAGCCACTTATTAAACTTATTCTCGTCTGACCAGACCCTTTTCATCGGGGGGCGAGAGTATCGCTCAATCATTTGTTATCTCCTTGTAGGTCGCTTCTATATTTTTCATAGGCTTTCCGTATCTCGTCATGCTGTAAGCCTAGAATTTCCGCCGTCAGATAAGCGGCGTTCTTGGCTCCAGCAGCGCCAACAGCCATACAGGCTACCGGTACCCCGGCCGGCATCTGGACTATGGAGTAGAGGGCATCAACCCCCTGTAGTTCACTGGTAGCCAGTGGCACGCCAATGACGGGTAGGGTGGTCCAGCTAGCCAGAACCCCGGGGAGGTGAGCGGCGCCCCCGGCAGCGGCGATGATGACCTCAATCCACCGCCCTCGAGCCGCCAGGGCAAATTGCCGCACCTTTTCCGGATTTCGGTGGGCTGAGAGTATGGATACCTCATACTCAATACCAAGTCTGGTTAATACCTCCAGGGCTGGACGCATCGCTTCCATGTCCGATTTGCTACCCATAATTACAGCAACTAACGGCATATTAACCTCCTATTTCTAACGCAAGCGGTCACTGGTTACAAGACAAACTTTAGCTTCTTTCACCTTTTGACTGCCGGTCAAACGCTCTTCCAAAAGCCAGCACGAATTTTGAGTATCCTCGCTTCCTATATATAATTCCAATGACTAATAAACAACCTATTTGATATTCTCGGCCGATATTCTTATTATGTCAATGCATGTTTCGTTTATTGACTCAATAACCTTTTCACTTTTACCTAATGCTTTATGGAATTCGTCGCTTTTTGAACCATATTCTCGGCAGTTGTCGCTGCATTCCTCTAGGACATCTGTATATTGTTCTAATTTTCCCTCTAATACATTTAGTAAGGTGGTCAGCCTATCATCAATTCTTTCTACTGATACACGATGGTGAACGAGGTATCCAGTCATAGTTCTTATAGTAAATAGGTGTATGAGTAAGGAGCTGTCTATGGTTTCATCCCAGCGAGATTTCTCAGCCTTACTTAATGCCAAAAGATCAATCCGTTGATTAGACGATGTCATTAAATCTGCAATCCACTGAGACAATTCGCCCAGCTTCGTATTTCTGACATTTTTACTAAATAATTTTGCTGTTTGTCTAAGCGATATTATTCCTATAATAAAAGCAGTAATAATCGAAACAACCAGTATAATATCTCTACTACTTAGCTCACCCCAAAAATTAATCCAATTGTTAATCATGTTATTAATAAAGGTCTTGCCCCCTCACCACCCCTATATCCTTGCGGTAATGACAACCCTCGAAGCGAATCCGTGTAATGTTATTATAGACCTTCTCTCTAGCCTCGGTGATGGTCTTACCGATGGCGACCACCGTAAGCACCCGTCCCCCGTTAGTTAATACCTGTCCTGCCTCTGAGCCGACCTTAGTGCCGGCATGAAATACCAGAATATCTTTATCCAGCGTGTCCAATCCGGTGATGGGGAAGCCGGTCTTATAGCTACCGGGATAGCCGCCGGATGCCATTACCACGCCAACACAGGCAGTCTCGCTCCATTCTACATCTATCTGGCCAAGGTTACCATCTATCACCGCCAGCATAATATCCACTAGGTCGGTCTTAAGTAGCGGTAGCGTAACCTGTGTTTCCGGGTCACCAAACCGGGCATTAAATTCTAGCACTTTTGGCCCGTCTTGGGTAACCATTAGCCCCCCGTAGAGAATACCCTGGTAGGGTCTTCCCTCTTTGGCCATCGCCTTCACGGTGGTCTTAAGGATGGTCTCAGTTACTTCTTGGTAGAGGGCTGGGCTGGCAAAGTGGGGTGGGCTATAGCTACCCATACCGCCGGTATTGGGACCGCGGTCGCCATCAAATACCGGTTTATAATCACAGGCGGAGACCATCGGGATAACGGTTTTACCATCGGTAAAGGCAAACGAGCTCATCTCTCTGCCCGATAGGCACTCCTCAATAATTACCCTATCCCCAGAGGCACCAAAGGCTCTGGCTTCCATAATATTGTAAAGGGCATCAAGGGCTTGTGGGATGGAACCAGCTACGGTTACCCCCTTACCCGCCGCCAGTCCATCGGCCTTGACCACTATGGGTGGTGTCTGCTTTTGGAGGTACTCTTTTGACTTGCTGTATTCAGAAAAGGTGACGCTCCGAGCGCAGGGGATGCCATATTTCTGCATTAGTTCCTTGGCGAATACCTTACTTGATTCTATCTCAGTAGCCAGTTTCGTGGGGCCAAAGATAGGTATGCCGATGCCGTAGAAGTGGTCAACAATACCCCCGGCCAGGGGCGCCTCCGGCCCGACAACAACAAGGTCAATACCCTTTTCCTGGGCTATTTTAGCCAGCGACTCTATATCACTAGGTTTAATATCTAGGTTACGGGCGATTTGTGCCGTGCCGGCATTACCCGGGGCGGCATAGATCTCATTAACCTTGGGGCTTTGGGCTAGTTTCCAGACCAGGGTGTGCTCTCTAGCCCCACCACCAACCACCAGTATCTTCAGCGTTTTCTCCTTAGTAATAAGATTTTTTACCAGCTTTCATTGAATCCAGTACTAAACCAGGACATCTATCTCGGCCTTGGGGCTTGCTGATTTAACTGTCATTACATAGGAACTGGTCTCAGGGGCGGTATATTTGAAATGTCCTTCGGCGGCAGATTTAGTCTTTCTCTCTTGGAGATGACCCAGTCCCGTATCCTTGATATTGCCGGCACAACCATCGCTGGTCTCATAGCCCAGTCTCTCTTCAGATGGGGTAACAACCGAAACCATTACTGCTGCCCCTTCGGCATAGAAATCCAGTGTCAGTTCCTGCTGGCGCTCAAGATAAATATTAAAGCTGTGGCTATCGTACTCATCGGTATTTCCCGGTGTGGTGTCTGATGATAATTGAAAACTTACCTCTTCGTAAGAGGGTTGCCCTGGCTCCTGAGCTGGAATACAGGCTCCAAAAAGAAGAAGCACTGCTACGAATAGAGATACGATAATCGGCGTCTTATGCATCTCATAACCCTCTCTTAAGTTATTATTAGCTTCCTTGTCTGTGGTTAGTGGTGTTTGAAGCTATATCACAGACTAGGTAGTTTGCCCGGTTACTCTTTTGTCTCTCGCGTCTTATGCCACTCCTCTAACGAGCTATGGCCTAATTTTTTGGCTATTCGGTCATAGGTTTCGATTACCAGGTTTCTCCCCTCAAGCGAGGCAGCTTTTAGGTCATTGAGATAGGACTCAAGTACGGCTGGGGAGTAGGTATCAAGTTCACAGCGCAAGTACCAGGTAAAGCCCGCCCCATCTCCTCGTCTAAAGATGAGAGGATATTTCTCTCTGGCTTCTCGTTGCCAGCGTTCCTGTATTTCTACGTTATTGTTAAGAGCGGGGCTAGAGCTTTGACACGGGATAAGCTTCTGTATCTTGGCATACTTCTCTCTCACTAGGTTTCTTCCCTGACTTTGAGTATCACCTAAATGCTCTAGATACAGTGCCAGTGTTTTTTTAGACCAAGTCACGAAATTACTGCCTCTCATTAGCTTGAATGCCTCTGGATTTCTCTGACATTCAGAAGTGATTGTCGGGTTTACATTTAGGAACCACCCCAGCTCAATATCTAGGATATGGTTGATTAAATCGGTTTTCTTGTCTCTTGGTGAGTCGTTAGCCACGCTTTACCTCTAATAAAGCCAGTAATGCTGCCTTGCAGATTGCTTCTGGGACAGTGTTAGCCAACACTACTGGGCAGGTAAAATCAGCTTCCCGGGCACTGAACGCCGCCTCCCACTTCTGGCTATGGATATCAAAGGTGATTCCGGGATTATAGCCCTTCATCTTTTCCATCACCTGCCAGGCGGCTGAGATATCCTCGGAATAGGGTTGCAGAGTGCTAAAAACCCCGTCGCTAGTCCTTTCCATGTCGCCGAAGATCTCATCCTGAGTAGATTTGCGTCCCATGATATCTTCGGCAACTCTTATATTCAGCTCTCTACCCGCTTTCATAGCCAGGATTTCTTCTTTAGTCATCTTTCAACCTTATATAAAGATTATTTATCAACCTCACCCCCTGTGTCCCCCTCCTCTAAAGTGCTTGTCTCAACGACGGCTTGTTAATGGTTAGAAACTATCCTTTGCTTGGCGGTCTCGTAGTATTTATCATAGTCATCCTGTAATAGCTTCTTTAATATATCCTCTAACCTTTCTGTATCAAAGTGCCCCATGTGGCTTGGGCCACCAAGAAATGCTGACATAAGATATTCGTAGTCTGACGGGTTAAATGGGTTTATGCTCATACTCAAAGTAGACCGACCGAGCAATTCCGGATGCTTGATAGACTTACCGATGATATTTGCGCCTTCTCTCAGTAGTATTTCGTTAAGTATTTCATACTTTGAGGGTTCATAGGTGGGTTTATCGGTATTTAAAGCAGATAAGGTGCCTTCTGCCGCAACTCTGGTGAACGCGTTTGCAAAGGCTAACCCTTTAGATTGAGCCCCTTTGAAGACAGACCTGATAAGAATTGCTAATCTATCACCCAAGTATAAGTTGTTATCTACCCCCTCTTCTTGCGATATCCAACCTTTGCCCACCATGTAACCGACGAGGTATGCCGACATTAAACTTTTAGCGAATTGTTCACCGATAGCCTTATATACTTCTTCAATTTTTGTTTCAAAGAATTCCATTGGCCATTCTTGTTCTAGTTCTTTGAAAAATAAGGTAATGTGATTTTTCTTCTGATCTGTGTCGGTTAGTTCCCAAACCTTCTTAAGTTGAGCGCTATGTTCTTGCAAAGAATTATTAACCGTGGTAATAAAAGGGTAGTAAAACTTCTCTTTCGCCTCGTATGCCATAATCTTCTCTGGTGTCCATTTTGTTTGTTCCTTGCGCAGGCGTTCCAATGCTCTACAAATGTATAAGGTAACCTCAACTTTAACTTCCCAGCTTCCTGGACGGTACTTTTTGGCGATTCTGGTGTCATCTACCTCTCTAATAAAAACGAGCTTTGTTACGAACTTACCTCCAGCCATATACTGCATCGCACCTCTGGGTAGACGACCGCTTTGAACGTAAAGACCATACCCGCTTGTTTGCGTGCGGTCTCTAAAGGAAAGATTCCTCTTTATTGTCCCAATTTCCTCAATCTTATCAAGGAGTTTTTCTCTGCTATTCATCTTTTACCGCTTTTGTTATCGGATATCTACTCCCACTCTATAGTTGAGGGGGGCTTGGAGGTTATATCGTAAACTACCCGGTTTATGCCGGGCACCTCGTTAACGATGCGGTTAGAAATCCTCGCCAGCAGGTCGTAGGGGAGGCGTGCCCAATCAGCGGTCATAGCATCCTCGCTGGTTACGGCGCGGACAGCCACCAGGTAGCCATAGGTTCTATAGTCTCCCATTACCCCGACGCTTTTGACATCGGTGAGTATGGCAAAGCTCTGCCATAACTGACGGTATAGCTTTGCCTTCTTGATTTCGTTCATCACAATCCAGTCAGCACTACGCAGCATCTCCAGTTTCTCCTTGGTTACCTTCCCAATAGTGCGGATGGCAAGGCCAGGACCGGGAAAGGGCTGTCGCCATATCATCTCCTCGGGGAGACCCAGTTCCAGCCCTACCTGGCGCACCTCATCCTTAAACAGGTAGCGCAGGGGTTCAAGCAGGTTAAGTGTCATCTTGGCGGGCAGGCCACCAACGTTGTGATGGGTTTTTATCTTAGCTGAGGCTCTGCTTCCCGAAGACGCACTCTCAATAACATCGGGATACAGGGTTCCCTGAGCTAGAAACTCGACCTTACCTATCTTACCGGCTTCTTCTTCAAATACCTTGATAAATTCCTCACCGATGGCCTTGCGCTTCGTCTCCGGGTCCACCACTCCCTTCAGGCGCTGGAGAAACCTCTCACTGGCATCGACATGGATAATATTCATACCCAGGTTAAGGCGAAATACATTGAGGGTTCTTTCGGCTTCTTCACGGCGCAAAAGTCCGTTGTTGACAAAGATGCAGGTAAGCTGGTTACCAATAGCTTGGTGGATGAGGGTGGTGACTACTGCCGAATCAACGCCTCCAGAGAGAGCACTGATGACTTTGTCCCTGCCTACCTGTTCTTTGATTCTAGCCAGGCTATCCTTGATGAAGTTGCCGATTGTCCAGTTTCCCTGACAGCCACATATTCGGTAGGCGAAATTCTTGAGGATAGTCTTCCCCTCAGGGGTGTGGGCTACCTCAGGGTGAAACTGGAGACCAAATATATTTTTGTTATTACCCATAATGGCAAAAGGGGATCCTTCGGTATAGGCTAAGGCAGTAAAACCGGCGGGCATTTCCTTAATTTGGTCGCCATGGCTCATCCACACCGGGGAGGAAGTGGGTAGGTCAGCAAGTAGCGGCGAATCTATATCGCTTACGTGAAGGATGGCGTGACCGTATTCATGCTTGGTGGCTGGAGTAACCTGTCCGCCTAACTGATGGGTTATAACCTGCATTCCGTAGCATATGCCCAGTACGGGCAGGTTGCGTTCATAAATGTAGGCTGGTGCCAGGGGTGCGTCTCGCTCATAAACGCTGGCCGGTCCTCCGGAGAGGATAAAACCCTTGGGATTTAACGGGGCTATCTTTTCCCAGGGGGTGTCGTAAGATACCAGCTCGCAATATACCTGGCACTCGCGTATCCGACGGGCGATAAGGAGGCTGTATTGTGAGCCGAAATCGATAACAATTATGGCTTCGCGCTCAGCACCAGAGATGGCTTCTTTTGGTGGCGATGGTTGCTCACCACCCAGCTCCTTAGCAATCTCTAGGTAGGTAGAGACTTCAATATCGCCACTGGTGGCGACACGGTGGCTCTCATTTGACTGTTGTCTTGACTTATCTTTAGTCATTTCTATGCCCAAGATTACCACTGTGATATATTAGGGTCAAGTGGTGATAATCTATCGTCCTCAATTGATAATCTTTGGTCAAGCATGTCTGAAAGCGGATTGTGCTTCTGGTTCTTATTGATTAGTTCTTCTACACCAAGTGCCAAATATCGTTGTGTCGTTTCTAGGTTCTCGTGCCCCATAATTTTCTGCAGGCTAGCAATATCACCACCTTGAGTAATCCAATTCCTGGCAAACGTGTGTCTTAGTGTATGGGGACTTGGGCGTTTGTCATCTATACCAGCATTCTGAAACGCTTTCTTGACAACACCTGCAAAGCCAGTCTGCCCTAAACGCTATCGATTAGATTCAATATGTCATCGGGGCCAAGGAATCCGAGATTAGCTTTACTCAAAGGGAACATGAAACTTCGAAGATACTCTAAAGGACGTTTTACGTTAACTCCAAGCTCCATTAGTTGAGAACGGAAATTCCATATGGTCTTCCTATCTACAGTCAGGAAGAGGTGGCATCTTAGCAGGACTGAATCCAAGATGAGCCGCCGATCAGCTTCATGTGGCAAGAAATTGAGCCCTCCACGTTTATGCAGGTTCACCCAAGACATCTTTTCAGTTGGAGACAAAGGCGGCAGATCAGACTCGATCAGATATTCCTTCTGATGGTCTTCATAATGAATAGCCAGTTGATTAACAATTGACAGTAATTCCCCTCTCTTGTTGGCAGGCTGTGTTTTTTCGAGCTCCGCAACCACAGTACTAGATACGACGAACTGAAGTGTAAACTGGTCATCTTTCTCGATCAGATAGCGTAGTGCCATGCAATCGCGTCTTAGTTCCCGGTTGATGGTTATGAACTTTTGGCTGTAGTGGTCGTAGAAACCATCCTCAAAGGTCGCGTCCGACAGAATCCACCTAAGGTTACACGCGATATTCGTGTCGAGAAATACTCTTTCCGAAGGCATACCACAACCTCTCCCGGGCGATTCTCAGGAGACATCCGAATCTTCACCCCAGCTAGCCGCTCAGATGAAGACACAACGTCTTATTTATCAGGGTAAGGCCAGTAAACGGTCAGAAACTCTGACTTTGACTGTATAGGTCTTGACCCTGAAGTAGCGGTTGCCATTATTGAACTCGTCTAGCTCTTCTTCTGTAAGCCAAACTAGACCCGGTTCATTGCAGTGGCCAATTCCGCAAATTGCTGCGGTGTTTGGATATCCAAGTGGCTCAGCTATCCTTACGTATCTATTGGTTGCCAGATCTAGCCTAACCGGATGTTCTTTGCACCTTACGATAGCCATAGTGGTTATCCTCCAGTTGAATTGTCAGGATAGAGTTCAGACTTCTTCCTAGACCACATTTTACGCTGATAGCCCATTTTGAACAAGGAGGTCAAGGAACATGAGCTTAGGTAGCATATTATTCATCGATTGTTGGGGCACAAAACATCGTTTTGTTAAGCCGCTCAGCACTTCTCTTATGGTTTGGTGCTATTCGCCTTCAGGCTGAGCAAGCCTCACCCTAACTGCCTGTAGACGATCATTGCGCCCTTGTTCAATCTCAAATTCTACTTGTTGTCCTTCTGTAAGGGAATCATAGTCCACCTCTTGAAGCTCGTTGCGATGGAAGAAGAGGTCTGTTTCCTCCTCTGTCTTAATAAACCCAAAACCCCGGTCTGTAATTAGCCGCCTGATTGTGCCCTTTGCCATAGTATACCTCCTCAAATTTACCTAGTAGACCATTCTCCCTTTGACCTGCCCCCAGTAGTGATACCACTTCTTAAGTCGTTACCATTGTCAAAATAGCTTCAGGTGCCGGAGGCCGGTAACCCAGAGAACTATGCGGTCGTACCCTATTTTATTCCTTTCGCCATGCTTCTATCAATATCTGAGCCTCCGCTAGAGTCGTGAATATCTCCCCGCCTAATAAGTAAGTATTTACCTTTGCTATACATTACGTCAACTTGTGTCCCGCTGGCATGGATTCGTCCACGTCAACATCCTTTAGCAACCTCCAATGCAGGACCATCGGGCGATCTACAATTTGTTACCGAAGTTTCTAAGGTACGTACAGCCTTTAATAAAGGGACAAGCGATAGAGACTACGCTGAACAGTACGCTATTATGTGCAGTTAGGTAACAAACTAAGCTTTAGTGCAATGGTAAACAATCTGGACTATTGTTGAATACTAAGGTTGAGACTAGCCGCAACTGCTTCCTATAAATCTACATAACCGACTACGCTGGAAGGTTTCGGATTAACCGAAGCACCAATCCGCTTTTTATAAGTGACTAGGCTTGAACAATGGGCACCGATAGTATCGACGTCGTTACGTTCCCCGCTATCGCTAATCACATGGCCAACTGCTCTGGGGGCAGACTCCCTTCGATTCTTTGTATCTAGCTCTGAGAGGAGTGTGGCTATATCCTGCCTATGCGCACTCACATCTAGGTAATACGTTGGCCTCATTACTAACATACTATCCTTCCTTCTTACTTCGATTTGGATTCGGAAGTCTTCAGTCTCGACAACTCTTTTTTCCGTATCCATGTCTCAGCTTATGGCTAGCACGATAAACGAGGCATAATAATTGGTGACTAAAACATAAACTTTTGGCAAATATTGTCTTGCAACGAATGGGAAGCTGTGGTTAGATCCGTCGAAAAAAGTGGGCTATCGCTGCGCTACCCCTGGGACCAGCGAAGGCGTCATATGGCTACTCACTGCCGGTATGGAATTCTAAGCTATTCCTAATCACAATTTAAGTTGATTCTAATTAAACTTAGAGGGAACGCTCATATAATTAAGGAAAACTATGAAAAAGATAGCGATTTGAGTTGTGGAGAAAGGACGACAATGAGACCCGGCCACATAGCGCTCTTGGCTATCGACCGCTGGCTCTACAAGCAACTATGGCTCCAATACTAACTTTGAAAGTGAGCCAATCTTCAGGGCAGGTCAGAGGAATTACCAATGGTCGAGCAGGGCATTGACCGAAAATAATAGGAAACGGGGAAGAGTAATACAGTTAATGAAAAGGAATATTGTTGTGATCGGAGCGGGAGTGGTTGGAGGGGCAACAGGAAAAGGGTTCTTAAGCAAGGGGCACCGGGTTGTTTTCTGCGATACCTCTGGGGAGGTACGTGCCAAGTACGCTGCGGAGGGAAATGAGGTTTGTAAAGACTATTACCTTCCCGATTTCGACATTAGTATGATATGCGTGAACACACCGACCCACCGGAACAAGATACAATATGCCTACCTGGAGCAGGCGATTGAAGAACTGGGAACCCGATTGGCCGATATATCTAGCTATCACTTGGTATCGGTAAGATGCACCATGCTGCCCGGCACTACAGAAGAGCTTGTAATCCCGATGCTTGAATACTATTCGCACAAGAAAGCTGGAGAGGATTTCGGTGTCTGTGTAAATCCTGAATTTCTGAGAGAGGCCACTGCCGAAGATGATACTGCTCATCCTTGGGCAGTTGTCATCGGCGCCAATGATGAGAGAGCAGCAAAAGAACTCAAGAATATATATGAACCATTTACGTCTAATATTTATCTAACCGATATTAAGGTGGCGGAGATGATGAAATATGCCCACAACATGTTTAATGCCACCAAAATAAGCTTCTTTAATGAAGTGCATACGGTGTGTCAGAATCTGGGCATCGATAGCGGCACCATTAGCTCACTGGTAGCACAATCGGCAGAAGGGATGTGGAATCCTGAGTATGGAATCAAAGGCGGCAGGCCCTATGGCGGAACCTGCCTACCCAAGGATACCAGGGCGTTCCGCACGTTTGCTCGTGATTTGGGATTGGGTGACATGACCCTGCTGGATGCTGTTATCCGGGTGAATGAGGAAATGGGAGAGCCGGTTGAAGGATGGGAGGAAATACGCACTCAAAAAGATTACGAAGTAGCCCTGAATACAGATACCATGGACACGATTAAGTAGCGGGAGACCTTCGTAGTAAGAAAATTCCGGGCGTAATGCTCGCAGATAGATAGGAGGACAAATGCTAAATTGGGTACTCCAATTATCCGACCTGGTGGTCTTTAACATCCTTCACCTTTTCCTAATTTTCGGCGCTTTCTGCTGGACGGTTTGGATTGTAAAGTTTGTTTCATCACGGCGATATCGTCCTTTTATGACCGACGAAGCTATCTACTTACCGGTTTCGGTACTGGTGCCGGTACATAACGAACGAAAAGAAGTTCTTGAAAAGAGCTTGAATTCGATTTTGAACCATGCCTCCCCAGACGATGAGGTCTTACTGCTGGTGGACGAACGGGACAAGGGTAAAATAGCGGCGGGATTATCGGTCGCCGACCCTCGCTTGAGAGTGCTTCACGCTCCCCTCGGCAAACGGGCGGCACTGCGGCTGGGATTCCAGCAGGCAAAGAACCCGATACTAGTGACCACCGCGAGTGATACCTATTTCACCGAAAGCACGATTCCTGAAATCGTCAAGCCGTTCGTGGACCCTGAAATTGGCGGCGTCTGCGCCAGAGTTATCACCACCAATTACAAAGGGATTGGCGCGAAATGTTATAACTGGATCCTTGAAATGAGAAACATCATGGTCTATCCCGCGCTGGGCAAAAGCGGCAACGTTCATGTTCTGAACGGCGAATGCTATGCGGTGCGCAAAAAGCTTGCCCTGGCTTATCAGGATGAGTTTACCAGCCAGTCGTTCCTTAAAAAGAAGTGCGAGTCGGGAGATGACGGGTGGATAACTACCCTGCTACTGAAACATGGCCACAAGACCTTTTATCAGGCTACAGCAATCGCAATTACTGAACCGCCGTCTTCCTTCAAAGATTTCCTAAAACAACAGCTGCGGTGGAATAGAAACTCGGTGAGAAGGTCAGTTACCGTTATCTCGCAGAAGTGGTCGCATCAACGTGGGTTACTTTATCGATTTCATATCTTTGTTACACTGGTTAAGCTTCCTTTTTGGGCGACAATAGTGGTGCTTGCCGTAATCGCCCTGCTGCGGGGTGATGGTCGCGACGTGCTTTCCTCTTTGTGGCTGGAGCCTGCCTGGAGCGCCTGGAGACCTCTAATATTTATTGGCGGGTTGATTCTCATTAGAGCCCTCAGAGGAATGCCCTATCTCCTGAAACACCCCAAAGCCCTAGCTTTCCTGCCGCTCTATGCGTTTATCGCGCCGTTCATACTGGCACCCTATAAACTCTATGCGATGTTTACCGCCAGAAACACCGCCTGGCTGACCCGGGGAGATGCCGGCCAAATCACCAGTAGAGGGAGAAACGTCATGAATCAGGCCGGTTTGGTTGCGATAATATCGTTATTTGCCTTGAGTATACCTTTCGTCGGGGTGACCCTGGCGTTTGCTGATGATGAGCTGGTTACCTACTAGGATAGTTTCCGCTTGAAACACGCGCGCTTCGCCATCATGTTAATAAACCTGTTCTAGCCTTGAGGCTCAGTACTAACCATAGTCTCCCCGCATATCTCAAAAAAGCAATCCGCTGTAATCTCGGCGTAGAGGGTGCGTACACGTCCTTCCTCGTCGCCGCCTTCATACCACATCTTAGTAACCCCGTCCTCAAATATTAGGCAAGGGCTTGTTGCCCATTTGATATCCCACTTGCCAGGAGTTAGACCTCGCCTGAAAACAACCCCGTTCCTACACCAGCTTTCACAGTCGCTGCTAGAAATCAGGAATAGGTGTAGATAATCCGACATAGTATGCATAATAAAAAAGTAATCACCGGCACTAAATACATACAGGTTCTTAAAGGTGGTCTTTTCCCCAAGCTCCGGTTGAGGCGAAACTACCACTCCTCTCTTTGTCCAATTTATTCCATCAGATGATTCGGCAAGACCATAAAAGGTCCATCCTGGATCATCACTGCCATACCCCTTATAATACATTTTGTACGTGTTTTCTACCCTAATTACGCAGTGCTGCCCACCGGCGCCTTTGTTATCCCAACTACCACTGGTTTTCTTGAGCACCGGGTTTCCAGGGTACTTAGCCCAATTAATACCATCCGGGGAGGTCGCATAACAGGCAGAGCCTCCGTATCGGCTGGCACCGTACCATATTTTATATACGCCATCTTCGTAGATAACCGTCATGGGGTCGACCTTGTTACCTTCGTAGTCCTCGGTAGGCTCCATTACCACACCAGTTTTAGTCCAGTGAATACCGTCGAAGGAGATTGCTCTCATAATACGCCCGATCTTATCAGCGTAGGTATGCCCTCTGTACCACATGACATACGTATCGTCGTCCTGTTTGATAACAATAGGCGATTCTACCGATTTGTCATCATAGGCTCCATTTTTTCCTAGATTGATAACGACCCCATACCGTGTCCATGCAGGCTCCGGTGGTTCTTTCACATGTGCATATACCGTACCAGAACCTTGTTTCGAATTTGTTAATGAGCCAGAATTACCATCGCTTGGCTCAGGATTAACAGCGGGGTGACGAGTAATCGTTGTGGGATAACTTTCCGTTTCGTCGACACTGCAGCAAATAAATAGTACAGAAAGTGATGAAATTGATATGATAGTGATGAGCAATAGGATTTTCTTGTTCATCGTCTTCATGTGTTCATTTTAGCTCTTAAATAGAGGGCTCAGCAATAGTTAATGATATTCTTCCATACGTCTCTTTGTAAATCCCATAACCGAGTTAGTACTCTTAGGTTTGAAGGTAGGGTATATTCCAACCACTACGTGACCTGCCCCCCAAAAACTAGTCCAGTTGTAGTGTTAGTCTGATGATTAGAAAGGGGGCACAAATGGTAACGATTAAGGTAATAGTTGATTACATATCACAGATCATAGAGGTTATTGTAAAAATACCTGCATACTAAACGTTGAACAAAACGTCATTTCGTGTGGTATTAGATATATGGCCTATTCCTTGACAAGCCATGCTATAATGTAAGCAGCTAAGTAGAGAGGAGGTGATGTTATATGGCAAGAGCCCGGAGGGAGTGCTCCAACACCCGATTTTTGGGGTGGTCCTGAAGGGGGAGAGCCTGAAAAGGCATTTACGGAACAAAAGAGAAACCTTTT
>SDBS01000252.1_pt1 | contig 48526 bp, 37 predicted proteins | sample 2277091 | NCBI WGS metagenome assembly SDBS01 (sample SAMN10404972, study PRJNA504765) | marine sediment metagenome | isolation source: marine sediment core GS10_PC15, 163 cmbsf | place: Arctic Ocean: Southern Knipovich Ridge | collected 2010 | reverse complement strand
GATTTCGGCCATGTGGAATCATGTCCCTGAGATGGAAAAAATGGTCACCGAGATGAATTTGCTCTGGCCAAGGTTTGAAAAGAAAGAGATGAAGGATCTGATTTTTTATATTCAGTCCCTTAACCTGGATAATTCACGAGTCGAGTTTGCCGTAGATGGTAGGCGCGGCAGGTGAAGCTGTGGTATTCCACCGCGAACCCGCCGCAACACCCCAGATATGGTAAAATCGGCTCGCTTGCAGAGGAAAAAATGTCGATCCTATTTGTGTGCTAACCGAAAAATCTCATGTAACCCATTGATATTACATTTATTACATGAAATATCGACATTTTTTATGAATTATCCAGGTTAAATAAGAGTTTATTGGTCAGCCGCCTAGGCGGGGGATGCTTTTTTCTTTTTGATCATGTCGATGCTGAAACCTTCGAATATTATGGCGATGGCGATCTTGGTCATCACGGTAAAGATCAGAAAGCCGATGGCGAAAATCGCCATCGAGATCTTCAGTTCCACGATCGACGGCCTGTATATGTAGATCTGCCCTAGAGTATCCGGAGTGTAACCCGGAATGAGGAGCGCGATTCCTTTTTCGATGTAGACTCCGAACCAAATCAAGACGGCGCCGATATTCAAGGTCACGACGTTCTTTCTAGTCTTTGGAACTAAAAAGAGCAAAAAGGCGATGACACTGAATATGAGAGAAATCCAGCCCCATATCACTATGTCGCGGTTTTCCCCCATTCCGATGAACAGATATTTCAGATGAACCAGATGCTCGGTATTCGAATAAACTTCTTTGAATATCTCCGCGCCAAAAAAGAAGAGGTTGATAAACATGGCATACGCCATCAGCTCGGCGATTTTCCAGATGGCTTCATCCTTGATCTCGAATGTTGTGGTTTTTTTGAGGATCTGGAACAGAATGATCAACACCGCGGGGCCGGAGCAAAACGCGGACGCAATAAATTTGGGAGCCAGAAGGGCACTGTTCCAGTAGGGCCGACCGGCAAAACCGTTGTAGAGGAATGCCGTAACGGTGTGGATGCCGATGGCGAGTGGAATTGAAAACATGATCAGGGGCGTCAAGAGCTTTTGATTGTATTCCCGCTTGTTAAAAAGCGTGTAGAGCAGATAGCTGACAACGGCGAGGTTCAGGACAAAATATGCGAACAAGACCACGGAATCCCAGGCCAGGAGTGATGACGGCAGGTTCAGCTTTCCTAACCCAGGAATCATGTGCCACAATCGCAATGGATTGCCCACGTCAACGATGACAAAGAGCATACACATGATGACTGCGCTGATGGCAAGCAGCTCTCCGAATATGACCACCTCTTTGATGGGTTTCCAGTTGTAAATGTAGGCCGGGATAACCAGCAAGATGGCCGCTGCGGCAACTCCGACCAGAAAAGTCAAATTCCCGATATAAAAGGCCCAGGAGATGGGATCTCTCATGTTGGTGACCACCAAACCGTGCTTGAGCTGTTCTATATAACCGGTTGAACCCCAAGCGATAAGTAAGAACAGAAAGGCCAGCCAGAGATAGTATCGTTTGCTTCCCCGGATAACGATCTGAAAACTCTCTTTTAAAAAGCGGATAAAATTCAACCTGTCACCTCATTTTTAAGATCATGTTCCATAGAAATAGAAAAATTTCGGTTGCGTGTTGAGTACTTCCTTGAGAATAAGAACCCTTTTGTTCTCGAGGATGTAGCGGATCTCACTGCTCTTGTCCAGAAGATTCCCGAATTTTCTGGCACCCACAGGACAGACTTCGACGCAGGCTGGATAGCGCCCCTTTCGAACCCGCTGAATGCAGAAGGTGCATTTCTCGACTACTCCCTTGGCCCGTGGCCGGTTACCGAGATAATGAGTATCGGGATTGGCATCCTCAGCCGGCAGTCCGACTTTTCCCCAATTGAAATGGCGGGCTCCGTAGGGGCAGCCGGACATGCAGCAGCGGCAGCCGATGCACCAGTTGTAATCCACGACGACTATTCCGTCCGGCTCAACCCAAGTGGCGCCGACCGGACAGCTTTTAACACAGACGGGATTCCGACATTGCTGGCAGGCCACGGGAAGGTAGAAATGCCCTTCATGGGGGACTTCCTCATGATCGTAGTAGATGTTGGCATGAATGAAGTCAATCCCTGTTTCCTTTTCCATCTCCAGGACCTGGATCCAGTGGACTTGAGGGTTGCGGGATTGGTTGTTCTCTTCGGCACAGGCGTAGACACATTTGCGGCAGCCGATGCACCGGGATAGATCGAGGCCATAGCCGAAGAGAGTTTCCGGGATGGGTTCAGTGGCAGAGACCGTGAATTCTTTCCCGTATTGTTGGGAATATTGTGCTTCCAGACGCTGCAGGATCTCGGCGATCTCATCCTCTGACATTTCTCGGAATTCTCTTTGTATGAATTCCTTCCAGGTGTCCTTGGATACGCAGCCACCAAGAGCGGCGGCAGACGTGGTCAGGGCAGCGGCCTTTAAAAATGTTCTCCGTTTCACTTTGTGGGGCGATAGGATGGTTTTTTTTAGGCTCATTTGATCGCTCCAGGTTTTACTGGGACCGGATCTGGTTTCATCTTTGGGAAGTGCGGGGAATGGGGATCATGACAGTGGGCGCACAAAAGGTACTCTTTCTGGCCGTTCCACTGGCCTGTCCTCCTGCCGTGGATGCCTGCCTTCCAATCCTTGAGTTTAGGCCCGTGGCACTGGCCGCAGAGCTTATAGGATTCCTCGAAATCGATCGGCTCCCCGCCGGCCGAGTGCAGCATGTCCCGGTTCTCCGCGTCGTGGCAGGCCATGCACCACCGGTTCTCCTCGTCATGGTCGAGAACGATGTCATCATGAAAGTCCTCAAGTTCCCTGCGCTCGAGGTTGGGCTCCATGTCGGCGTGACATGCGGAGCAGGGATAGATGTCCTCGCTGAAGGGAGGAGGGGGCACGGCGATTTCCTGCTGCGCGTTCATGGCCGACTGCGGAATCCCGTCGATCGTTCCGGGCGCCGGGCGGCTGGCCATAGAGCCGGGGCTTAGCAGCACCCACACGGAGAGGGCAGCGAAGATGCCAAGTGCGATCCGTAGTTTTTTCATATCTCACACCCGTTTTAAAAACATATTAAATATCCCGAATTACTCGGCTTTTGTTTTATCAGTTAAATCCCCTGCATGTCAACATCCTTGTGCTTGATAAGAACAGGAAAATATTAAAAGATAGAAGGAATGGCAATCGACATGACCTTTCCCGGACTCGTCGGCTTCCTCGAATCCCATGTGCTGGAGGAGAAGGTCTTTGTCGTCCCCTCATACCGGGTCGGGCATCAGATAGGCGAGGCGCTGGCGGCACAGGGAGTGTCCTGGGTCAACCTGAGATTCGTACCACTGCCGGCCCTGGCGAACGAGGTCGCGGGTGAGGCCTTGGCCGAGAGGGGATGCAGGCAGCTCACAGGCGCAGCTTCGCTCTTTTTGGGGGAGCGGATCTTCAGGGAGCTGAAAAACGAGGGCAGGCTCGATTATTTTGACGCGCTGGAGGTGGGCACAGGCGTTGTCAGGGCGATTCTTCGGTCGCTGAGAGCGCTGCGGATGGCGGGTGTGACCTCCGATGAATTGAAGCCGGAGCATTTTGTCAATGACACCAAGGGGCGCGAGGTCGCGCTCTTTCTAAAAAGATACGAGGAGGAACTCGAGCGGCGGAAGGCCGTGGACCTGGCGGGGCTCTATGAGAAGGCAGTCAGCATCCTCGCGGGGGAGCAGGAGAGGGGAGCAGGAGAGGAAGAGCCGATCTATCTCTGTCTTCGGGAGGAAGCCCTGACACGGATGGAACGGGTGTTCCTGGAGAAGCTTGCGGGAGCGGCGCTTGTCCCGGTGCCGCGGGGGGAGGTCTACGGGCTGGAGAGACCGCGGGCGTACTGGGGGGAAAAAGGGGACAGTCCCCATTTTTTTAAGACCGATCTGCAGAGGATGCCGTGGCTGTTCGATCTGGAAAAAGCCCCTGCGCCGTTCGGGGACGGGACCGTAAGTCTTTTCAGCGCCACGGGGCCCACCAACGAATGCCGCGAGGTGCTGCGGCGCGTCATCCAAGCCAAGCATCCCCTGGACGAGGTCGAGGTCATCTGCCCTCCGGGGAGCGCCTATCCCGTGATCTTCCAGGTGATCGCCGCCAAAGCCGACCTCAACGTGACGTTCGCCGAAGGAATCCCCCTGGGATTTGCCTCGCCGGGCAAGGTGTTCAGCGGCCTCCTAGACTGGCTGGAGAACGACTTCCTGACCATCGCCCTCTGCCGCATGATCGAGAGCGGGGCGCTGAGGCTTTCCGCTGCCAAGGCAGAGGAAAAGCCCTCGGCCATGAAGGCTTCCCGGCACCTCAAAAACGCCATGATCGGGTGGGGGAGGGACCGCTATCTGACGCGCCTTAAAAGCCTCAGGGAAAGCCTGGGAAGCAAGGCTGCCCTGGCGGATGAGGAAGGAGAGCCCGAGCAGGGCGACCGTTTTCGCTCAGGCATGCGCGAGGTCGAATGGCTGGAGCGTGTGATCCGGAATCTGCTGGAGTACATCCCGGCCAGAGGAGAAGACGGGCGTGTGGATCTGGGGCTGCTGTGCCAGGGAATGGCGCAGGTGTTGAAGAAGCACAGCCGCGTCCTGGGGGAGATGGATGCGGAGGCCCTGGGGAGCCTGTCAGCGCGCCTGTCTGAAGCCGCTGACGCCGCCCGATCCAAGCTCCCCTGGGAGGAGGCCCTGGAGTGGCTGCGCGGCCTGGGAGAGGGCTTGAGAGTCGGCGCTTCGGGGCCGCAGCCTGCTCACCTGCATGTCTCGAGCTTTCGCACCGGGGGTTTTTCGGGACGGCCCGTGACGTTTCTGCTGGGGCTCGACCAGGGCGCATTCCCTGGAGCGGGTCTGCAGGATCCCATACTTCTGGACGAGGAGCGGGGGAAGATCTCGGCGGCGCTCCCCACCACGGCCGACGCCCTGCGCGAAAACCTCTACGCCATGGCAGCACTCCTATCCTCGCTGCGGGGCCGGGTCATGTTGAGCTACTCCTGCTACGACATCATCGACGAGCGGCAGTCATTCCCGTCATCGCTCCTGCTGCAGGTCTTCCGTTTGATCGAAGGGAAACCCGACCGGGACTATTCCGACCTGCTGGAGTGGCTCCCTGAATCGACCGGCATGCTCCCGGGAGGCCTGGACCGTGTGTTCGATGAGATCGACTGGTGGCTGGGCAAGCTGGTCCCGGGGGGACGGTTCCTGGAGGGCCGGGCCGCGGTCAGGGCCCACTTCGAGGCGCTGGACAGCGGGATCCGGGCGGCGGACATCCGGCGCAGCGATCTTCTCACCGAATTCGACGGCCTGGTGGATGCCTCGGCCGGGGAGTTCAATCCCCTCCACAACCCGGACATCGTGGTGTCGGCCACCCGGCTCGAGCTGCTGGCCGGCTGCCCGTTCGCCTATTTCCTGAACTACATTCTGGGGATCTCCCCGCCGGATGAGCTGGAGTATGACCAGACGCGCTGGCTCGATCCCATGCAGCGCGGGACGCTGTTTCACGAGATCCTCTGTGACTTCATGCGCAGGCTCAGGGAGCGGGGGGAGCCTGTGGACCCCGGGCGCCACTGCAGCCTGCTGAACAAGATCGCCGAGGAGCGCATCCGAGCGACTCGCGAAAAGATCCCTCCCCCCTCTGAGGGGATATTCCAGAGGGAGCGCAAGGAGTTCTATGAGAGCCTCGATGTCTTCCTCTCGGCGGAAAAGAACCGGACCCGGCCCGTGGAGCCAGTGCTGTTCGAGGCCGGATTCGGGTTGAAACGCCACGATGGGGAAGGGATTCGGGACGCGGTCGAGATCCCGGTCGCATCCGGTGCGCGGATGCGTGCGGGCGGTAAGATCGACCGGGTGGACCGGTTGGAGGAGAACCACTACCGTGTGATCGACTACAAGAGCGGGAGCTTCGTACCCTATGAGGACATCGTTTGCTTCAACCGCGGTAGGACCCTCCAGCACGCTCTCTACAGCAGGGCGGCGGAGACTATTCTCAAGCGCAAGGGCATGGACACGAACCCGGTCGTGGTCGAGAGCGGCTACTATTTCCCCACGCGCCGGGGTGAGGGGCGTGAGATCCTCTTCGACCGTGAACACTGTGCGGGATTCGAGGCGCTCCTGCAGGAGCTCATGAGCATCCTGGAACTCGGGAGCTTCCTGCCCCATCCCCAGGCCCGCTGTGAGTACTGCGACTATGCGCCTCTGTGTGGGACCGGAGCCGCGGAGAGGTCCAAGAGAAAAAGCCTGCATAATCCCGACGCCTACGGCGTTTTCGAGCGTCTCAAGGAATTCGAGTGAGCCGGAAAACAGCATGACAGAGAAATCGATGCCGGTGGATGCGGCCGCCCGGGCCAGGATCAAGCAGGATCTGGACCGGACGTTCCTGGTCGAGGCCGGGGCCGGTTCGGGGAAGACCAAGAGCCTGGTCGACCGCATGCTCGCGCTGCTTAAGCAAGGCCGGTGCCGCATCCAGACCCTGGCCGCTGTGACCTTCACCCGGAAGGCGGCGGCCGAGCTGCGCGGCCGCTTCCAGACCGAGCTGGAGCGGTCGGTGCGTGAAGAACCGGACGACGCGGTCAAGGGCCGGCTCGGGGACGCCCTCCAGAACCTGGAGCAGTGCTACATCGGCACCATCCACTCCTTCTGCGCCAGGCTCATCCGGGAGCGGCCGGTGGAGATCGCGCTCGATCCCGACTTCCGCGAGATGGAGGAGATCGAGGACGCCGTCTACCGGGACAAGTGCTGGCACGAGTTCCTGCTCGAGGCTCGGTTGAAAGATCTCCCGGTGCTGGAGCGGCTGGATGACGTGGGGCTGACGCCGGAGGATCTCAAGGATTCCTTCAAGACCGTGGGCCTGTTCCCCGAGGTGGAGCTCATGCCGGGGAGGGACGAGCCTCCGGAATACGCCTTTTACCGGAAGGAACTGGAGGGCTTCCTCAAGGCGGCCTGGGAGGCCGTTCCCGAACACCGGCCGGAAAAGGGGTGGGACGGGCTCATGCGGATGATGCGGCGCTGTTTCTACCGGCAGCGCAACCTGGGATTCGGTGACCACCGCGTGCTTATGGAAACCCTCGAACTGCTGGACAAGGGCTCAGGATTAAAAATAACCTTCTGGCCGGACAGGGAGGCGGCGGAAGCCTTCTGCGCGCGTTTCGAGGCATTTCAAGATGAGGTGGTGCGGCCGGCCCTCCTGAGGTGGCGGGAGTTCCGGCACGGGATCATCCTAGATTTCCTGACTCCAGCGGCCGAGTTCTATCAGAGAAGGCGGCGCGAGCAGGCGCGTGTCAACTATGAGGACATGCTGCTTCTGGCCTCACGGCTGCTGCGTGACAATCCCGAGGTCAGGGCGTATTTCCAGAGGAGGTACACGCACCTGCTGGTGGACGAGTTCCAGGACACAGACCCCATCCAGGCCGAGATGCTGATGTATCTGACCGGGACGGACAGGGATGAAAAAGACTGGAGGAAACTCCTGCCCCGGCCGGGTTCTCTCTTTTTGGTGGGCGACCCCAAGCAGTCCATCTACCGGTTCCGGCGGGCGGACATCGATACCTACAACCAGGTGAAGCGGCAGATCGAGAGGGCCGGAGGGGAGGTGCTCCTCCTGACCGCCAATTTCCGCTCGCTGCACGCGCTCGGGGATTGGGTCAACCCTGTGTTCGAGGAGATCTTCCCGGAGGAATTCACGCGTCATCAAGCGGCCTTCGCATCACTCGACACGGTCCGCGCCAACCAAGAGGGGGCCCTGGCCGGCGTCTACAAGATCGTCGTGCCGGGTGTGAAGCGCAACCTTCAGGGAGGCATCGCCGAGCTGGATGGGGCAGCGATCGGAGATTTCATCCAGTGGGCGTGCGATAAGGACAACGAGGATATTCGCCTGGCCCGGAGCAAAGAGGAGGTGAATCAGGGGAAGACCCCGAAGCCGCAGTGGTCGGATTTCCTGATCCTGTACCGCTACAAGAAGCAGATGCACGTGTATGCCCGGGCCCTGGAAGAACGCGGCATCCCCTACGAGATCACCGGCAGCGGCGCCTTTGCCGGATCCGAAGAGATCCGTGAGATCGTGAACCTGGTGCAGGCGCTTAACGACCCCGAGAATCCGATCTTTACCGTGGCGGCGCTCAGGGGGATCTTCTTCGGTGTGAGCGACAACGATCTCCTCCAGTACAAGAGACAGGGGGGGCGCTTTTCCTTCCTGAGCCTGGCCGGAAAGAAGATCGTTGAGGTGCTCAAGGTCTTGACGGATCAGGGCGACCGGGAGTGCGCCGGTCGAGTGGAGGCGGCCCTTCGGCAGATGCGGGAATGGTGGGGGTGGACGCGCAGGTATCCGGCCTCTACGGCGCTGGAAATGATCCTGGAGTCCTCCGGTATCGTGGCGTATCTCACGGCCGGTGAGATGGGAAGCAGCCGGGCGGGAAACCTGATCAAGCTGCTCGAGATCCTGCGTGGACAGGAGAGGGAGGGACTTACGGCCTTTTCCGATATCGCGGCGTTCATGTCGGACCTCATGTCGCTCTACGAAATCGAGGAGATGAGCCTGACCCCGGGGCGGTCCGACGCCGTGCGGATGATGAACCTGCACAAGGCCAAGGGCCTGGAGGCGCCGGTGGTGTTCCTGGCCAACCCGGCCGGCGTGCGGAAACACGAGCCGGACCGCCACATCGTGCGCACGGATGCGTCGGGGCCGCGGGGCTATTTCGTATTCGAGAAGCGGCGCGGATACCAGAGGATCAGGCTGTCCCAGCCCAGGGATTGGGCGGAGAAAGCCGAGGAGGAGGAGAGATATCAGGACGCCGAGGAGATGCGGCTGATGTATGTGGCGGCCACCCGGGCGCGCAATGCCCTGGTCATCAGCACCTATGGCGCCAAGATGAGCAGCCGGGCCTGGGAGGCGCTGGACGACAGCCTGGAGGCCTCCCCGGACGGCACACGGCCGGCTGTCCCGGAGCTCGAGTTTCCGAGGAAGATGGAGCGGCCGGAAAAGGAGAATCTCATGCTCTTCCCCGGAGATGTCCGGAAGGGGAGAGAAGAGATCCGGACGAACCGGGACAAGGCTCTGACTCCGAGCTATGCGGTGGATTCGGTGACATCGCTGGCCAAGGCGGATGTGGAAACCCCGGTTCGCAGGGAGGGGGCTTACGGTATGAGCTGGGGCAGGGTGGTGCACGCGGTGCTGGAGGCCCTGGGGCGGGGCGTTTGGGAGCGGGGAGGGCTCTCGGAGGAAGAGGGGGCGAGGCGCCTGGATCTGCTGCTGGCGAATGCGCTTGCGATAGAGGAGCGGGACCCGGCCGACATCCACAGACTGCGGAACCTGGTGGCGGCCATCACGGGATCAGAATTCTGGCAGCGTGCCATGCGGTCGGAGAAGCGGCTGTTCGAGGTGCCGTTCAGCGTGAAGGCCGACGGGCTCGAGCTGGGACGCACCGACAAGCTCCCGGTCATTCTCTCGGGGGTGATCGACCTGGTGTTCCTGGAGCCCTTGGAAAAAAAGGGAGACAGTTCCCTTTTAGGCTGGGTGATCGCCGATTATAAGACCGATGAGATCCTCGACGACCTGCAGACCTACGTTGACTACTACGCCCCCCAGGTCCGCCTCTACAGCAGCTACTGGGCCGAGCTGACCGGGCAGCCTGTCAAGGAGACGGGGCTCTTTTTCACATACCTCAACCGTTGGATCCCCATCGATTGATGGGGGGAGGCTGTTTATCACTGGCCTGTAAGGCTCATATCCTTCATGCTCCGTCCCCAAAATTGCTCATACAATCTGGGATTACTTCTCTTTTTCCATCCGGTACTCGATTGCTTTGCGGGTTTCGAACAGGAGTTTTGAGACGATCCGCTCGACCTTTTCCTTGTCGTGTTTGTTAGCGTGTTCGGCCATCGCAGCGGCGACCTGATCGATCTCGATATCGGCTTTGAATTCGGGATATAGGCGCATGGCCATGAACAGGGCGGCGGCACTGACCTGCATCCGGATCACCTCAGAGATCTTCATGTCATACGTGTCGGCCAGGTAGTGGATGTAATCGGCCAGCCATTCCGGCAGCAGGACCTGGAACTTTTCGACCATGGTGCCTCCTCTGGGTCGGGTTGTTTTCTTTATGTGTATCAGAGCATACAATTCTGTGTCAATTGTACTTTAGTACAATGAATCGAATAATTAGTAGCAATAATAGTAATTATAACTATTTTTAGCCTATTCGACTCCTATAAAGTCAGTTTTGGAGTGGACATATTTCTTACTCGTTTACTTTTGGGGGGAAAACCAGGCCTGTAAAGCCCATATAGGCCAGATTTAGCGTTGTAACACTATTCATTTCAACACATCTCATGGTCTGACCGCAAACGAGTCCCAAACGAAGAGGTTTGGGGTATAATAGATGATGAAACGAAGCCCAGTAGTAGGAGCAACCATGAAACACATAATATACATAGTGACGCTGGTGATTTTTGTGCTGGTGAGCTGCGTTCAGAGTGAAGGAGAGGAGAAAATGGACACCAAAGGAACCCGTCCCGTGAATCCTGAGAACCTTACCAAGGCCACCTTGGCCGGAGGGTGCTTCTGGTGCATTGAGCCTCCTTTCCAGAAGTTGGACGGTGTGGCCGATGTCGTATCCGGCTACACGGGAGGGCACAAGGCGAACCCGACGTATGAGGAGGTCACGGCCGGCGGGACCGGCCATGTCGAGGCTATCCAGATCCTCTACGACCCTTCCCGAGTGAGCTATTCCGAGCTGCTCAAGGTCTTCTGGAGGAACATCGACCCGACCGATGAATACGGGCAGTTCGTGGATCGAGGCCCGCAGTATGCCACCGCAATCTTCTACCATGATGAGGAACAGAAGCGTCTGGCGGAGCAGTCCAGGCAGCAGCTCCAGGATTCAGGCCGGTTCGACAGGCCCATAGTCACCGAGATCCGGGAGTTCGAGGAATTTTATGAAGCCGAGGCCTACCATCAGGACTACTACCAGACGCACCAGACCCAATACAATCTATACCGGCACGGATCGGGCAGGGACCGTTTCATTGAAAAAGCTTGGGAAGATGATGACCAACTCAGGTCCAGGCTGACCTCGCTTCAATACAAGGTAACGCAGGAAGAAGGCACCGAGCCCGCATTCAGAAACGAATACTGGGACAACAAACGCGAGGGCATCTATGTCGACATCGTATCGGGGGAACCCCTGTTCAGCTCCCTCGACAAGTACCGGTCCGGAAGCGGCTGGCCCTGCTTCACGCAGCCCCTGGAACCCGGCCTGCTCGTGGAGAAGACCGACCGCAAACTCTGGGAGGAGAGGACCGAGGTGCGCAGCAAGCAGGCGGACTCTCACCTGGGGCATGTGTTCCCGGACGGCCCCGCTCCCACAGGGCTCCGTTACTGTATCAATTCCGCGGCGCTGCGGTTCATTCCCAAGGAAGACCTGGTAAAGGAAGGGTACAGCAAATATCTGGAATTATTCGAGAAAAGATAACCAGCGGCCCTTAAGCCCGGTTCCTACGACTCAGTTTCGCCCAGATCGTTTTCGTCGTCCTTGACGAATTCCTGCTTGAACTCGTCCGGATCGACATCCAGCAGCTCATACACGCGTTCGATTATCTTGGGAACGTCCAGGGGTTTGGGAAAGAAGTCATCGGCCCCGCAGTTCTTGGCCTCGGTCGGCCCGAACGAGCCCTTGTACACTCCCGTCATCATGATGACCTTTGTCTGATGCAGTTCCGGAGAGGTCTTGATCATCTTGCACACGTCGAGGCCGTGAATCTTGGGTATCAGGAAATCGCAGATGACCAGATCCGGGCATTCTTTCTTGGCTGTGGCCGCGCCTTCTTCGCCGTCCTTTGCGCTGTAGACCCAGAAGCCCTGTAGGATCAGGGACTTCTCCAGCATCGCCCGTATGGTCCGGTCATCGTCAATGATCAGGATTTTTTTACCCATACGACCCCTTGATTGTCAGATCCAATTCGCTTTCCTGTATTCTTCATACCACAATCAAAGGCGGAGTTCAATCCTGACATCGATGAAAAATTCAAATTCTATGCCGTGAGAACGCTCCGTCTTGGATCAGGATGCTTTGAGCTTTGCCAGAAAGGCCTGGAATCGAGGGCGATCCCGGAGCGAGTCGAGATCCGGGTCGTTCTCGAGCCAGGCCTTGGGCAGGCTTCCGAACAGGAGGGCCCTTTCCAGGCAGGAGATGGCCTTGTCCGCGCGGCCCAGCATGGCGAAGTCGCAGGCGCAGGCATAGAGGGTCATGGGTTCTTCCGGGGATGCGGCGAACGCCCGCTCCACCCAGTCCAGGGCCTGCGGCTTCTCCCCCAGGTGGTTCAGAGCCCCGGCTCCATAGCTCAAGGCCCAAGCGTCATCGGGGAAAAGCCCCAGATAGGCCTTCACCCGCTGCAGGCTGAGCTGGAAGGCGCTGTGGGCCTCCAGGTCCTTGTTGAGGTCCGTGTCGATCATGCCCAGCAGGTAGGGGGAAGTGAAGTCGTCGGGCCTCTGTTCCGTGGCTTGAGCGGCCAGGCGTGCGGCCTTTTCATACTTCCCCTGGGAAAAACAGTTCCGGGCATAGAAATAAGAACCCTCGTAGAGGTCCGGACGGAGGCGCAGCGCCGTGTCGAACTCCCTCTCCGCCTCCTGGTGTTTTCTCTGAAGGGACAGGGTCATCCCGCGGGCGACATGGGCCTCAGCCAGGTCCGGGTCCAGCGCCAGCGCCTTGCGGCTGGTGGTTTCGGCTTCCTTCAGATTGGTGTCGCTGGCATTGAACCAGCTGTAGAGAAACGCGTAGCAGTAGCACGCCCAGGCATAGGCTGCGGCGAATCCGGGATCGAAGGAGCTGGCGTGCAGGAAATGCGACAGGGCGTGCTCTATGCTCTTGCGCTGGAAGAGGTAGAAATGCCGCCGTCCCTGCAGGAGGTGGTCGTAGGCCTCGATGTTCTCTGTGGGGGCCGTGGAGATGGCCTTTTTTTCCTGCTCTGTTAGCACGACATGGAGGGAGCCGGCGATCTGTTCGGCGATCTCCGACTGGACGGCGAACACATCCTTGACTTCGCGGTCGAAGGTGTCGGACCAGAGGTGGTATCCGTCTTCGGTGTTGATAAGCTGGGCGGTTACCCGCAGCTTGTCCCCGGATTTCCGGACACTGCCTTCGACGATGGTCCTCACGTTCAGTTCCTCTCCGATGCGGCGGATGTCCTGCTTGTGATCCTTATACAGGGACGAGGTCGTACGTGATGTCACATGCAGCCCTCCGATCTTGACCAGGGAGTTGATGAGCTCGTCGGCCAGCCCGTCGCTGAAATATTCGTTCTTCTTGTCGCGGCTCATGTTGGTGAAGGGCAGGACCGCCACCGAGGCCGGGTGGATGTCCTTTGTCCGGAATCCGCCCTCCGAGATCTCCTCGAGCTGCGCGATGATCGCTTCCATGGATTGGATACGGTCTTCGGATTCCTTTTCCAGGCACAGGTTTATGATCTGCTGCAGTTTTTCGGGGATGTCGGGCTGGTAGCCCGCCAGTGAGGGAGGTGTGTCGTAGAGCACGGAGGCGGCCGTTTCCACCGGAGTCCGCCGGAAGAACAGGCGCTTGCCGGTGATCATTTCCCACAGGACGCAGCCTAAGGCGAATATGTCGCTGCGGGGGTCGGTGAACTCGCTCCGGATCTGTTCGGGCGACATGTAGGCCACCGTCCCGGCGAATCCTTCGGAGAAGCTGTGCTGGGTCAGGGTGGTGGCCTGGTCGTCGTTGTCGCTCCGGCGGCGGCGTGTCTGAGCTTGGGCCAGTCCGAAATCGAGGATCTTGAGGTCGCCCCCTTCCGTGATGAAGATGTTGTGCGGCTTGATGTCCCTGTGGACGATGCCTTTCCCGTGCGCGGCAGACAAGCCGTGGGCGATGGCGAGCGCGACGTGATAGGTCTCATTCCAGGGGATCGGATCCCTTGCGATCCGCTCGGCCAGGGTCTCGCCCTGCAGATATTCCATGACGGCATAGGTGCGGCCGCGCCAGGCGCCGATGTCGAACAGGATCCGGATGTTGGGGTGGGAGAGGGAGGCGACCTTCTTATTCTCCTCCTGAAACCGTTTCAGTGCCTGGGGATCTCTGGAGAGATGATCGGGCAGGACCTTGATGGCCACACTGCGCTCCAGGCGCGAGTCCTGGGCCAGGTAGACCTCTCCCATGCCGCCTTCGCCGAGCTTGGAGACGATCTCATACGGGCCGATTTTCAGACCTTTTCGCAGTGCCATGGGTGATCATCCACCTAATAGTACGTACATCTCAGGGAATTAATTCAGTGAATATATTTATATCTCATTGTGACAGGCTTTGCAATCCGTTGGCGGGCTGCGGCCCCGATTCGGTTGGGCGTTTCGTTCCCTGAGCATGTGATGCGAATTTGTGATATGTTAGGTTGAGCAAAAAGGCTGTCGTAATTCCGGAAAGGAGGCAGCGACCATGAAGGAGGAAAACGTGCAGGCACCGAAACTGTTAGCCTCGGGGGACGAGGCCCGGGTGAACGAGGAGGCCCTGGCACGCCGCGCGAAGAAGGAACCCTCCGGCAAGAAACACCGGATCACGCTGCGGCCTTTCTACTGCAAGGGGTGCGGGCTGTGCGTGGACATCTGCCCGACCGGCGTGCTGCTCCTCAGCAACAACAAGCGCAGCAAATGGGGGATCACGGCCATCAAGTCAGCCCCGGATTTCTGCATCGGGTGCCGCATGTGCGAACATCGGTGTCCGGACTTCGCCATCCTGATCGACTACGGCGAAAACTTGAAGGGGAAGGAGCCGGAGCGCGGGAAGATGGGGGAGGCCTCCCATGGGTAAGCGGCAGGCCCTGCAGGGCAACACCATCGTTTCCCGGGCCGCCATCGCCGCTGGGTGTGATTTCTACGCCGGTTATCCCATCTCACCCTCGTCGGAGATCACACACTTCATGTCCCAGGAAATGCCCCGGTTGGGGCGAGTCTTCATCCAGATGGAGGACGAGATTGCCTCTATCGGGGCCTGCATCGGGGCCAGCCTGGCCGGCAAAAAGGCCATGACCGCCACCAGCGGCCCTGGATTTTCCCTGATGCAGGAGAACCTGGGCCTGGCTGCCATGGCGGAAGTGCCTCTGGTCATCGTCGATGCCATGCGGGGCGGGCCCTCGACCGGGCTGCCCACGCGCCCCTCACAGGCCGACCTCATGCAGATCCGCTGGGGCACGCACGGAGACCATCCGGTGATCGCCCTCTATCCGGCATTCCCGGAGGAGCTTTTCTGGGAGACCGTACGGGCCTTCAGCCTGGCGGAGAGGTTCTGGACCCCCGTTGTTTTGGTGCTGGATGAAAGCATTGCCAAGGCGCTCGAGGATATCGAGATCCCGGAGTGGGACGGGAACCAGGTCGAGTCCCGCAAACCGCTGAAACCCGATCATCTCAACATCTATGACCGCAGCATCGGGGAGAATCCGCCGCGGGTGGATTTCTTCCAGGGCTATCCCATCCACATCGACGGTCTGGAGCACGACTCCTACGGATGGCCCACCTCCGACCCGGAGGTCGCACAGAAGATGCAGACCCTGCGTCTGCACAAGATCTATGAGGCGTTGGACGAGATCATCCACTTCAACGAATACCGGCTGGAGGATGCCGAGATCCTGGTGTTTTCCTTCGGAATATCCGCCCGGGCCGGGATGGAAGCCGTGGACATGGCCCGGGATCAGGGTATCCGGGCCGGGCTGTTCCAGGCGGTCACGATCTGGCCGTTTCCCAAGAAGGCCCTGCAGGAGCGGTTCCGGAGGATCAAGAAAGTGCTGACCGTGGAGCTCAACATGGGGCAGATGAAGTACGAGGTGGAGCGCGCGGCCTGCGACGACGTGGACACGCGCACGCTGGTGCGTGCCGACGGCGTGCCTTTTTCGCCTGAGGACATCCTGGAGAAGCTGAGGGAGTTCTGACTATGCGTGCCTACGAAAAATACATCCGCTTTGAGACATTCCCCCAGCCCTGGTGTCCGGGCTGTGGGGACGGGATCATTTTAAAGGCCGTTGCCATGGCCTTCGCCGACCTGGAGCTTTCCCCCGACGACATCATCGTGGTCTCCGGGATCGGATGCTCCGGCCGCATGTCCACCTACTTCAACACCAACACGCTCCACACCACACACGGCCGGGCCCTGACCTATGCCACCGGTATCAAGCTGGCCCGGCCGGAGAAGTTCGTGGTCGTGGTCTCCGGTGACGGGGACGCCCTAGCCATCGGGGGCAACCACCTCATCCATGCGGCCCGCCGCAACATCGGGATCAAGATGATCCTCATCAACAACGGGGTGTACGGCATGACGGGCGGGCAGCTGTCGCCCATGACGCCGCAGTTGTTCCTCACGGCCACCACGCCCTACAAAAACATCGAACCCAAGTTTGACGTCGTGGACCTGCTCATCGCCTCCAAGGTGTCGTTCGTGGCCCGGGAAACGGTCAACCGCCCTTTCCCGCTCAAGGAGGTCATCCGCAAATCGTTCCTGCACAAGGGTTTTTCCGTGGTCGAGGCGATAAGCAACTGCCACGTCAACCTGGGGAGGAAGAACCGCATGCAGTCTGCCCTGTCCATGACCAGGTGGATTGCCGAAAAGACCGTGACCAAGTACGATTATGACAAGATGACCGCCGAGGAGAAGGAGCACAAATACCCCGTGGGGATCCTGAAGGAGGATGAAGAGAGGATGGAGTATTCGGACCTGTATCACAAGATCGTCATGTCGGCGGTCGAGGCAACGGGGAAAGAGGGAGGCCGGGAATGAGCCGCTACGAGATCCGGTATGCCGCCATCGGAGGGCAGGGCATTGTGACGGCAGGCTCCCTGTTGATGGCGATCGCCGTGGAGAAGGAAAACAAACACGCGGTCGGCAGCCCCACGACCACTTCGGCGGTGCGGGGCGGCGCCACCAAAGTGGATGTCATCATCTCCCCGGAAAAGATCCTCTTCCCCCGGGCCCGGGCAATCGATTTCTTTCTCTGCACCTACCAGAAGTCTTACGATCAGTACCGGGACAAGATCAAGCCGGATGCGATCGTGGTCCTGGATACGAACCTCATCACCGAGGCAGGGGATACCGGCAGCTGGAAACTGCACAAGATTCCCATCATCCAGGAGACCAAGAGCCGGCTGGGGAATGTCATGTTGACCTCGGTCGTGACGCTGGCCATCACCCAGGAGCTGACGGGTGTGATCGGGTATGACAACCTTGTGGACTATATCCGGGAATGGGCACCTGAAGGGCTTCGGGATCTCAACCTGAAGGCCATCGAAGTCGGCTGCGGGTTGGCACAGAAAGCGGACAGGAAATGAGCTGGACAGAAGACCCGACCCTGAGGGTGACCCTCCTCCCACGGGACACCAACAAACATGGGTCGATTTTTGGCGGGATAATCCTGAGCCACATCGACCTGGCCGCGGCCATCGAGGCCCGGAAGACCACAGGGGCCAGGAACATCGTCACCGTGGCCATGGATAAGGTCGTGTTCCACAAGCCTGTATTCGTGGGAGATGTGGTCAGTTTCTACACTAAGACTCGGAAGGTCGGCCGCACCTCGGTCACGACCGAAGTAGTGGTCGAGGCCACCCGGGCCGATAACCAGAAGACGGTCCGGGTGACCGAGGCAGAGGTCGTGTTCGTGGCCGTGGATGAGGACTGGGGTCCTGTCCCAGTAAAATAACCAGTATTATTCATAAAGAATGCCGATATTTCCTTCGTAAAACTCATAATAATCATCGACATTCTTTACCCTCCGGGCGAGCCGATCTCACAGCATCTGATACAACCTCGACTCGTCAATAATCCAGGCTAAGTGACTTCGACCTCCTCTTTCCATAGGCCGTGGAGGCTGCATTTTTCAAAGGCAACCAGTTTTCCCGGGACGGTCGTGAGCTCGAACACCGCCTCGGCCTTCTCGTCCGTCGCCTGAAACTGTTTCTCGCCCAGCAGGTTGCCCTCCCCGTCTTTGAGCTGGATCCACATGATATAGTGCGGTTTTTCTGCATTCATCTCGTGGCTCACGCTCACCGTAACCCTGAGGCCCGATTCGGTTTTCTCATAGGCTATATTGGGGACGTGGCTGTCTTCTTTCCCTCCGTAGGCGCCGGGATCTTCTCTGGTGAATACGACCTCTTCGGTTTGCGCAGCAGGCTCATCCTGGGACCTGGAACACGCTGCGGGCAGCAGCAGGAGGAGCGCCACAAGCAGGATCATGACCGGTGTATAAAATTCGTTCTGTTTCATTTCTCCCTCCTAATGTTTACCTTTATGGCAGAGTTCCACGAAAAAGGCAACCGAGGCTTAAAACCGTGATATAGCCCCCAAAACTTGCCATTTAAGACGAAAAAAGTATGCCTCTAAGGAGGCATGTGTTTTGTTTTCAAGAAGTTGGAGTGGTCGGAGCGCGTAAAGATAAAGATTGAGGCGGAGGGGGGAAAGGCGTACAATAGGAGTATAAGGAGGAGGGGATGAAAAAAGCGATCTTTCACTCGGGTCTGGCCGCTCTGTTGGTCTTTGCCTCTATCGTGCCTCTCCCGGCGCAGGACGTGAGGCTGCCCATGCGGCTGGAGGACGTGTTCGCGCCGGTGTTCCTGTTCGTGCCTGCGACCAACGGCGGCAGCCTGATCACGGAGCCGGAAGGGGCCGTGCGGTTTCTCTTTCGCACCGGGCCCGGACACGAGGGAAGCGGAGCCTTTATCTACGAGGACGTATCTCACGACGGCGGGGAGAGCTGGTACCTGGAGCAGCTCTCTCTGGACACTGGGAAAGGATCCCGCAGCGAGGTGGCCGAGGTCAATCCGTACTCGGGTGAGATCTATCTGATGTACACCCGGGGCGATGGACGCCTCCTCCGGACCTATGACCACCGCACCCGCTGGGGCGCGGAAAAACGGCTGCCGTTTCATGTCAACTTCACGACCGGAAGCTTCATCTGGCTGCATGAGGAGGAGTCCACCGGTTTTCACCGGTTGGTGGCGGCGGTGCCCGCGGAAGGCGGAGTCGTCTCCTACTATTCGGACGACGACGGAGATACCTGGTACGGCCCCTCCAACCTCATCTTCGCTTCTGAATTCCCGGGCCGCTGGGACAATCCGGCCGGTTCGCCCCAGATGGTAGAGCTGGAAAGCGGAAAGATCTGGATGCTCACCCGCAATTCGCAGGATCATCTCTGGGAGAGCTTCTCAGACGACTGGGGCAAGAGCTGGAGCGAACCCCGGCCCTCGCGTTTTATCGGGGTGTTCAGCAACGTGCGCCTGAAACGGATCCCGGACGGCCGCCTGCTGATCATGTGGCTCAACTCCATGCCGCGTACAGGCTTGACCAGGGAAGGCAGCTTTCACAACACGGCCCGGGATGTGCTGCATGCCGCCGTCTCCGAAGACGACGGCCGTTCCTGGATCGGTTTCCGTGAGGTGGCGCTTGGCCGGCGGCGGCACGCCCGCGTTTTTTCACACTTTCCCGCCTATGACGCGGGCATCCATCATCAGAAGTTCACGGTCACCAAGGACAACAAGGTCATCGTGTTCACCGGACAGGACGATGACTCCGTGGGACGGGAATCTGATCACCGGCAGGCGCTGATCTTTGACCTGGGCTGGCTGTACGAGAGCAGCCGTTTCACGGATTTTTCCCGTGGATACAAAGACCTCTCTGTATTCAAGCTCTCGGCGGACCGCTGGGGCAAGACCAATTATTATTCCCGGGTGCTGGGGGCCACCCTGCTCGAGCATCCGACCAAGCCTTTCCAGCATGTCCTGCAGCTGGGCAGGGAACCTTGTGACTGGGTGTTCAACGATCAGGACGGGGCCTGCTGGAACTTCCCTTCCGGGAAGACCGGATCGCTGGAGACGCGGATCCGGCTCCGGGAAGGCTTCAAGGGCGGGCTGATCAGCCTGATCAACTGCTTCTACAATCCCTCGGACAACGGCGGGGAGGAAGCCGCCATGTACGTGTTCGATATCCCGGCCGACGGCAAGATCAATGTCGCCACAATCCTTGAAACCGAGCGCTGGTACACCGTCCGGCTCGAGTGGACCGGCACCCGGGATGCCGAGATCCATGCCTGCCGGGTGTTTATCGACGGCCAGCAGCAGGCGGAAAGCCTCCGCCTGCGTAATCCCGCTCCCGACGGAATCTGCTATGTGCGCTTTCGTTCCACGGCCCCTGAAGTAGACCTGGCCGGCTTCCTGGTGGAATCCATACGCTCCGAGAGCGGCTGGTAGGCCGCATGGTGTACTGACCGTTCGTAATGAGCATTCTGTCCCCAAGGAATTTGGGACGCTTCTCATACACAATCTCTGCTTGCATAATCGATTGAATGATTTTAAACTCGTCCCAACATGAGCGATAAAACCGAACAATCGAACGTAACTGGTGTGCCCGACTCGGGCCTGCCTCGGGTGCTGGGCCTCTGGGATATAGTGGGGATCGTCATCGGAGGCGTCGTAGGCTCAGGTATTTTCATCGTGCCTGCGGCCATCGCGGCCCAGATGGATGCCCCGCTGCTTTTCCTCGCCGTGTGGGTGGTGGGCGGCATACTGAGTTTCTTCGGTGCCCTGAGCTTCGCGGAGCTGGGGGCGGCCTATCCCCAGGCGGGGGGCGTTTATGTCTACCTGCGGGAGTCATACGGGTCCATGATCGCCTTCCTGTTCGGATGGACCCTTTTCCTGGTGATCGACTCCGGAGCCATAGCCACCCTGGCCGTCGCCTTCTCCACGAAATACCTCCCCTATTTCTTTCCCATGTCCCCCCTGGTCGCCAAACTGGTGGCGGTCCTGTTCGTGGTGGTGCTGGTCGGAGTCAACTATGTCGGCGTCCGCTGGGGCGCCAACCTCCAGAACCTTCTCACGCTCATCAAGTTTGCCGCCCTGGCCGGGGTCTGTGTCATCGTGTTCGTTTTCGCCAGGGGGAACACGTCGCATTTTGTCTCCCCAGCGCCCGGCTCATTCAATCTGGGGATGGTGGGCAGTTTCGGAGTGGCGCTGGTGGCCGTGCTCTGGGCCTACAAAGGATGGGAGGCGGCGACCTACAGCGTGGGAGAGACGCGCAATCCGGGTAGGAACCTCCCCCTGGGGCTCTTCATCGGCACGGTCTCCGTGATCGGGATCTACCTGGTCACCAACCTGGCCTATCTCTATGTCTTTCCCACCGCCGGGATCGAACAGTCCGACCGGATCGCCAGTGATGCCATGAGCCTGGCCATCGGTTCGGTGGGCGCCTCCGTGATCGCGCTCATCATCCTGTTCTCCATCACGGGAGCGGCCAACCAGGTGCTGCTGACATCACCCCGCGTGTACTATGCCATGGCCCGGGACGGGCTGTTCTTCAAGCGGACGGCCGATGTCCACCCCCGGTTCCTGACCCCGCATGTCTCCATCCTGGCGATCGGGGCCTGGAGCATCGTGCTCAGCCTGTCGGGAACGTTCGAGCAGCTGTTCACCTATGTCATCTTCGGCCAGTGGATCTTTTTCGCCCTCACCGCGGGTGCGGTGATAATCCTGCGCAGGAAACGGCCCGACCTGCCACGCCCCTATCGGGTGTTCGGTTTCCCGGTCACGCCGATCATATTCATCTTCGCAGCCGTGCTCATCTCCCTCAACACGCTGATCAACGAGTTCTGGAACGCCCTGGCCGGGCTGATCATCATTTCGGTGGGCTTGCCAGCCTATTTCTACTGGAAAAGGAAAGCCGACCGGGAATCCTCTCGCTGATTTTCAAGGCATCCGCTTAGGAAGCCTTCCAAACCGAGTAGACTTGTGGATCAGTCAGCCAAGCTGAAACGTCAGCCCGGTGATTTCCCCCAGCGAGGGAACTCACCTAATTCCTCGGCTCGCGCTCCTCTTCGAGGAACCATGCCCGCTCGCCTCCGGACGGCCTCCTTATCAGCTTGCCTGGCTTTTTCATTGACGATTTATTGAACCCCCGTGCGACTAATTTCCTATGGAGGATTCATGAACAACGGAGGAAACGACTGCTGCGGCACATGCCCCTTTAACGGCGTGAACAAAGGAGAACTGGCCCCTGCCCCCAAGAACGCGAGGTTTTTCTGCGATATCCGCGACTTTGTGATCCAGGATCCGTATGGGACGTACTGCAACAACCATCCCATCCGGAATCCCCTCTGGTTGAAGACGCCTCGCGGCCCCATCTGGGCGTCGGTGCATGTTTCTTTCGACTCCAAGCCCCTGGCTGAAGAAATCAGGCTTCCCGCCGAACTGGTGCCGCCTCAAGGGTCAGGACACTATTTCCGCATCCCTTATTTCCGTCTCGTGAGGCCTCTGCAGGGTGAGGCCGGGATCTGTTCCGTCTGCGGAGAGGCCAGGGAGGAATCGATCATCCTGATGCTGGACCAGGAAAAAAAATTCTTCTGCAGCGCGGCCCATTATTTCGAGTGGTGGCTGAAAACCGATCCAACGGCGATCACCTATCAGGTCCGCACGCCTCTGGATCAGGAGGCTATACGGTACCGGCTTAAGGGCCTTCCGGAAAAACTGTCTGAAGGCCTGACAGTGCTGGCGGACGGCGAAAAAGAGTGGGTGCTGGATGCCCTGCATGAGATCGACGACCTGCTCACGGAGATCCGCAACGGCAAGAACGAGCTCATGTACAAGGCCGTTTATTCCGACAATCCGGAGTTCGACGATCCCCAGTTCTATGACAAACTCTCACCCTATCTCCTCCAGATCCAATCCGGGCTTACCGTGGCCGGAGACCTGCTGCGCAGGGGGGACCTGGATTTCCTGGCCATCAATGAGAGCATATCTCAGATCGGCAAGGCGGTAGGCGCCTACCTCCGCCAGGAGTGGTGTCACTAGCGGTACAAACCGGCCTTGTCCCACTTCCGGATGATCTCTTGGATAAGATTGGTGACTCGATCGTTAACCCGTCGGAAGTATTCCTCGGCCTGTTTCCTGTCAAAAGTCGGGTACCCCTGGCCTTTCTCATACAGCAGGATCGAGGCGGCCACGGGAACGGCATACCAGGCGTTTCCGACGGGATTCACAACCGCCATTTCCGGATCGTACTGCTCCGGATGGATGTGCTCGGGGACCACGGCCTGCATGTAAGCGGTTTCGTTGTTCCCGGCATGGCCTCCGTTCTGATCGAAAACAGCCAATGTGTCTTCTGACGCCAGCGACCACCAGTTGACGACCAGGATGCGCACGCGGCATTGGTTGGAGACGGTGGTGGCCGCCTGCTTGAGGGCGGCCGTGTTTCCTCCGTGGCCGTTGAGGATGATGATGTTCTTGAACCGGTTGGCGGCCAGGCCCCTCAGGATGTCTGCGATGAACGGGGCGTAGGAGTCCGCCCTGACCGAGACGGCACCGGGATAGGCCGCCATGGTCTCGGTGATCCCGTAATTGAGCGTGGGCGCGATCAAGGCGTCCACTCGAGGCGCGATCTCCCGGCTCATGGCCTGAGGCGCCAGGTTGTCCGTCCCGTTGGGGATGACGCCGTGCGGCTCGATGGACCCGACGGGGAGCAGGACGGTCTCGATCTTCTCCGGCACAAAGCGGGAGAACTCCTGCCAGGTGATAAGGTTCATCTCGCGTGTGGAGGGAACGTCCGGGTTCTGCCCCGTAAAGGAACCGTTCAGCAGCAGGATTGAAAGGACAACGATCGCCGAAACATGTTTTTTTTTCATGGTCAGACCTCCTTGCCTGAACTATTCATAAAAAATACCGATGCTTCTTTTACTCCAGCTTTGGAAGATTTTATCACAGGTAAAGCGAAAAAGGGCGACTGAATTGCGGGTAGGCTGGGTCAGGGGCCTGTGCTATACTCAAGGAACCTAAAAGACGGAGGACAGGAATGATCGAAGCAGGATCCATCAAAAGGCGAAGTTTCATGAACGTCGTGATGCAGTGCGGGATCGTACTGCTGGCGGGAAAGGCTGTCCGCGCCGGTGTGCCGGGGGAGAGATCATGCCGCGAAGGGTGCTCGGGAATCCGGCGGCTCATGCGGGAATACGGGGCCGAATTCGGTGGGACCGCGGCGCTCAGGGAGGACTGACATGTCCGTGTTTGAGGTCGAAAGCTGGATGGTGGCCGAGGGGCAGGAAGAGAGGCATGCCGAGGCCATGAAGGGATGGCTCACATTCATCAATCAGAACCGCGGTCTTTTCAAGGAATGGAAGAGCGTGCGGTACTTCGTCAAAACCTTTGCCGGGGAGGAGTCTGAGCGGCACTTTGTCATGTGGGAGTACGACAGTTTGGCGGATTTTGAGGCTTACAAGAAGCGGCGCGGGGATTACCAAGGCCCCTATGCCGCATACAAGGAACATGATCCCTACTACATGGGGGTCTTCCAGCACGGCACTATGCGCATGGAGGTGTGGAAGGACCTGGACCGGGACCTTTGGGTTGAATAAGGTGAAGATGAAGCAAGCCGCCATCGCAATATTCGTGTCGCTCATCCTACTGCTGCCCGGCCTTGGCCGCGGCCAGGGCTATGCTCCCACCTGGGAATCGCTGGACAGGCGGCCCCTGCCGCGGTGGTTCCTGGATGCCAAGTTCGGGATCTTCATCCACTGGGGCGTCTACTCGGTCCCGGCCTGGCGCGAGGTCACCTCCGGGCGTTATGCCTCCTATGCCGAGTGGTACTACGCGCGGGTCATGTTCGACAGGGAAAACGGGGGCCGGGAGTTCCACGACCGCGTCTACGGCAAGGATTTCGAGTACCGGGATTTCGCTCCCCTGTTCCGCGCCGAACTGTATGATCCGGATCTCTGGGCCGAACTCTTCGCCCGCTCCGGGGCCCGCTATGTGGTGCTGACCTCCAAGCATCACGACGGCTACTGCCTGTGGCCCACTAAGAGCCCGTTCAAAAGGGGCTGGAACAGCATGGATGTCGGACCCCGGCGGGACCTGGTGGGGGACTTGGCCCAGGCAGTGAGGCGGAAGGGGCTGCGCTTCGGGCTCTACTATTCCATCATAGAGTGGGAGACGAACCCGACCCACCGCACCGAGACCGGATACTTCATCCCGAAGCCCCTGGTGGAAAGGTACCGCATCCCGGAGGATAGGTATGTCGATGACCACCTAATCCCCCAACTCAAGGAACTGGTGTTGAATTACCGGCCGGCCGTTATCTTCGGGGATGCGGGGGAGTGGGACCGCACGGCGGCGGAATGGAAGACCCTGGATTTCCTGGCCTGGCTGTACAATCGGGCGCCCAACAAGGATGAGGTGGTGGTCAACGACCGGTTCGGGAAAGACATGCCCGGGAAGCATGGGGATTACTATTCCAGCGAGTATCAGGATGCCGAAAGCGTGGGGGCCTACCATCCCTGGGAGGAGAGTCGGGGAGTGGGGGGATCGTACGGATTCAACCGGGACGAAAATATCGATGACTACCAGACTTCGGAAGCGCTGGTACATGAGCTGGTCGATATCGTGAGCCGTGGAGGCAACCTGCTGCTGAATGTGGGCCCCACGGCCGACGGCCGCATCCCGGTCATCATGCAGCAGCGCCTGATCGATATCGGGGTGTGGCTCGCTGTCAACGGAGAGGCCATCTACGGCACGCGCCCCTGGGACGGCGCCGCTCGCAACCGGAAACAGGACGCATCGGTGTTCTTCACAAAAAAAGGCCGTGACCTGTATGTCATCTGCCCACGCTGGCCCTCGAGTGGCCTTGCCGTACAGGGCCTGACGCGGAAGGAGGGCACGGAGGTCGGGCTGCTGGGCTACGAGGGAAAGATCCCCTGGCGATTCAGCTCGGGTCTCCTCAGGATTGAGCCTCCTGACTTGAATCCCGCCCAAGTGCCGTGCGCCCATGCCTGGGTTTTCAGGATCGGCGGTGTGCTTCAGGGCGATTGAGATTGCTTCACTTCGTTCGCAATGACGCTACTTCGTTCGCAATGACGTCATAAGGAGGCGAAGGACTTCAACACACAGCTGGATGGATTGGCCCGGATCTTATTGAGGGCCTTGGATTCGATCTGCCGGATCCTTTCACGCGTCACTTTAAATTTCCTGCCCACTTCTTCTAGGGTGTGCTCCCGTTCGTCGCTCAAGCCGAAACGCATCCGCAGGATCTTGGACTCGCGTTCGGAAAGCTGGCCCAGAGATTCCTCGATCTGTTCCTTGAGGCTGATGTGGATCACCGTATCCGGAGGGGAGGGCATGTCCTGGTCCTTCAGAAAGTCCCCCAGCTGGCCGGCGCCGTTGGTCCCGACGGGTGTCTCGATGGAGACGGGGTCCCGGATGGTCTTGAGCAGTTTATTTACCTTGGGCAGCGGGAGTTTCATTTTCAGGGACAGTTCCTCGGCTGTGGGCTCACGGTTCGTGGTCTGCAGGTAGGCTTTTGTGATCCGGTGCAGCTTCTGCAGCTGTTCGGTGACGTGAACCGGGACCCGGATGGTCCGTCCCTGGTCCGCGATGGCTCGGGTGATGGCCTGACGGATCCACCAGGTGGCATAGGTGGAAAACTTATTTCCCATGCGATACTCGAATTTCTCCACGGCCCGCATCAGACCCAGGTTTCCCTCTTGGATCAGGTCCAGGAGCTGAAGGCCTCTGTTTTGATATTTCTTGGCGATGGATACCACCAGCCGCAGGTTGGCGGACACCAGCTCCTTTTTGGCTTCATCCCGCGTACGCTTTCCCTCGGCGATACCCTGGAGGATCTTCTTTGCGTCCCCGCTTCGAGACCGGGATCCTTTCCCGACTGCATCTGTCCTCAGTCTCTGATAGATGCGATCGACGATCTTATCCATGGTCTTGGGTCGGATTCCCATCCCGCTGATGAGGCGCTTTATCTTTATGACAGGCCGCCCTCGTGCGAACGCTGAGTTCTTCCTGCCTGTCATGCGTCCCAGCCGTCGTCCGGTTCTTCTGATCTGCTTGAAGGCGCCGCGGATCTCATCGATCCTCTGCTGGTATCCTTCCCGTCCCATTTCTTCTTCATTAAGCTCGAAGAAACGGCGCCCCGCGTTGGGATCCTTTTTCACGCTCCCTTCGAGGTTCAAGATCTCATCCAGGATGTACGGCGTGCGGCAGAGCGCATTGATGATGATGTTCTCTCCCTTCTCGATCCTCTTGGCGATCGCCACTTCTTCGGCCTGCGTAAGCAGGAATATGCTTCCCATTTCCCGCATGTAGAGCTTCACGGGATCGGTAGTCGTGGCGATCCCGGGTTCCTGGCCTGCTCCTGTCCGGTTTTCGATCGTGCAGAAGCCTCCCTGATCCTCCAGGATTCGCGTGAGGATCCGGGAGATGTCCGGGTCATCGAAATATTTTGTTGTATTCGTAGACATATTTCTCATCCCCATAAATCCTATCTAAATACTATAACATATATCGTTACATTTTGGTTGCATTTTTATGTAAGCTTTTTTTTATTGCTCGACATCCGGATTTATCGTAAGCTTAAGCCCGAGCATAATCACCCGACAAGGAGGGAAGAATGACCAACAACGAAGCCAATGCCCAATTGGCGGCTCCGGCCCGCCAGCAGGTCTCCGGCCCATCCCTGGGGCTGCTGATCACGGGAGTCGTGGGCGGCGCTTTTGCGCTGCTGGCCGTCATGGGAGCCGGGTTGGGGTCGGTAGCCCGTTTCGCGAGCCGCTGGGCGGATGACATGCCGGATTGGTATGAGGAGATGTTCGAAGGTGTGTTCGCCATGGGCGGTGCCTTTGTCGGGCTTTTAGTAGCCGCATTCATCATTTTTGCCGCTTTGAAGATGAAAGATTTGAAGCAGTGGAGCCTGGCTGTGGCCGCCAGTGTCCTGGCCATGCTTCCCTGCATCAGCCCATGCTGCGTGATCGGGCTGCCCATCGGGATCTGGTGTCTGGTGATCCTGATGCGCCCGGAGGTTAAAGACGCATTCACCTGAGCACGGCCATGGTCCCCGACGACCCCCTGCGCCCCAGAGCCGGCCTTCGTATTCTTGCTTTCGAACAGAGGCAACTGCCCCATCTGGTGGTGCTTTTTCTCTGCACGATGCTCGTAGCCGCCGCGCTGACCCTGTCACCCGCCGGGCCCGGAGACCGTCCCCTGCACCTTTTCTCTCTCCCGCTGCCTGAGACCTGTTCTTTCCTTGGCCTGACCGGCCTCCCTTGCCCGGGCTGCGGGCTGACGCGTTCGGTGGTGGCCGCGGCACACGGAAACCTGGCCGCGAGTTGGGGATTCCACCGGTTGGGAGCGCTCACGCTTTTTTACATCCTGCTGCAGGCGATGTTCCGATTGGGTATCCTGATATTCCCCCAGGGGACGGCCGCTGTATTCGGGACCGGGATCTGGTTGAACCGTGGACTCATCGGACTCGCCATCCTGTACGGGATTAACTGGCTGATCACCCTGGCCCGTTTTCTCTAGGCTGATCAGGAATTCAGAATTCAGGTATCGGGATGGTGAATGTCAAGATGTCGGGGGACCAGACACGTGCCAGGGCGATGGCCTTGGGGATATCGATGATGCCGTGACCTGAAAACGGGTTGGAAAACTCCGTGATGTGGTGCTAGAATAGGGGGACGATGGAGATTTTCCTGAGTGTTCTGGGCGGCTTCAGCATGCTGGTGGGACTGGTGGGTTGTGTGGTGCCCGGGATCGCAGGCCCACCCTTCAGTTTCCTGGGATTGATCCTGCTTTCCATCGTCAGGGGCTGGGAACCGTTTTCCCCCGGCTTTCTCGTGGCCATGGCCGCGCTTACCGCCGTGGTCACGGCGCTGGATTATATTATGCCCGCCGCCGGGGCCCGAAAATTCGGGGCGTCCAGGACCGGTTTCTGGGGTGCCGTGGCAGGCATGCTGGTGGGGCTCCTGGCATTCCCGCCCTTCGGCCTGATTATCGGGGCCTTTATCGGCGCCGTCGCCGGAGAACTGTGGGCCGGGAAACAGACCCATGATGCCCTGCGTGCCGGATGGGGTGTCTTCATCGGCGTGCTGGCCGGTATGGTCCTGAAGCTCATCGCCTCGGGGATCATGACCTTTTACTTTATTAGGGCTCTGTTTTAGCCTGGAAATTAAAGGAGAGGAGAGAGCATGAAAGATCAAAAGATGGCGGAATCCCGCAACAAAGATTTCTTCTGCCGTGAGGAGGGATGACGTGAAAATAAAATGGGAAGGGAGGGCTGAAACAGGCCTGCTCTGTCTGCTGCTGGCGGCGGTCATGTACGGGCCTGCCTTGGGGCAGGAGGGGACCTCGAGCGAAGAACCCGCCTGGAGTCCTGTCCAGGGAAGGATCATGACACGCTGGGCGGCCTCCGTAACACCCGGTAACGCACACGGGGAATATCCCCGTCCCCAACTGGTAAGGAAGGACTGGATGACTCTCAATGGACTCTGGGAATATGTCATCCAGCCGCGGGACAGGGAGCGGCCGGAGGCGTATGCAGGATGCATCCTGGTGCCATTTCCCGTGGAGTCCGCCCTGTCAGGAGTCGGAAGATCCGTGGGCGAGGAAAACCGGCTGTGGTATCGGCGGACCTTCCGCGTGCCTGAAGATTGGAGGCACAGGCATCTGCTGCTGAATTTCGAGGCCGTTGACTGGGAGACCACCGTTTGGGTGAATGGTCACAAGGTCGGGACCCACCGGGGCGGGTACGATCCCTTTTCCTTTGACATCACCCATGCCCTCGCGAAAAGAGGCGAACAGGAGGTCGTGCTTGCGGTGTGGGACCCCACAGACACCGGGACCCAGCCCCGGGGGAAGCAGGTCCGTGCCCCGCACGGGATCTGGTACACGGCAGTCACCGGCATCTGGCGCAGTGTGTGGCTGGAGCCTGTCTCCGAGGTCCATATCGAGGCGCTCCGTATAACACCTGACACGACCCGGGGCCACGTTCTGGTGAGGGCCGAGTGCTCGGGCGATGCCGCGGCTTACGGGATCGTCGTGGAAGCCCTGGACGGAGAAACTCCCGTGGCCCTGTGCGGGGGGCGTGTGGGACGCGGCGTCCGTATTCCGCTCAAGGACCCCAAGCTTTGGTCGCCGGATTCCCCCTTCCTCTACGGCCTGCGGATCAAACTCGAGGATGGATACGGCCGGGATGTTGACGAGGTGAACAGCTATTTCGGGATGCGCAGCATTTCGCTGGAAAAAGACACCGGCGGCGTCAATCGTTTGTTCCTCAACGGCCGGCCGCTTTTCCAGTTCGGCCCGCTGGACCAGGGATGGTGGCCGGATGGGCTGTACACCGCGGCCAGCGACGAGGCCCTGCGCTACGATGTGGAGGCCACCAAGGAGCTGGGATTCAACATGCTGCGCAAGCATGTCAAGATCGAGCCCAGGCGTTTCTATTACTGGTGCGACAAGCTGGGCATTCTGGTCTGGCAGGACATGCCCAGTGGAGGCACCTACATCAGGCGGGAGGACCCGGATCTTGAACGCTCGCAGCCGTCCGAGGAGCAGTTCCTGTATGAGATGGAACGGATGATCGAGACACTGTACAGCCATCCCAGCATCGTCATGTGGGTCCCTTTCAACGAGGGATGGGGACAGTTCAAGACCCCGGAGATCGTGCGGCGCATCCGGGAGCTGGACCCCACTCGCCTGGTCGACAATGCCAGCGGCTGGTCCGACCGAGGAGTGGGAGACGTGTTTGACGTGCATGCCTACCCGGGGCCGGCCGCCCCTGCGAACGAGGCCAAGCGGGCAGCCGTGCTGGGCGAGTTCGGGGGCCTGGGACTTCCTGTGGTGGATCACACCTGGCAGGAAGAGAAGAACTGGGGTTACCGGTCGTTCAAGACTCCCGAGGAACTGACCGATTACTATCTGGACCTGCTGAGGCAGCTGGGCCCGCTGATCGACCGGGGGCTCGCCGCGGCCGTCTACACCCAGACCTCGGATGTGGAGATTGAGGTCAACGGCCTCATGACCTACGACAGGGCTCTGATCAAGATGGACGCGGAGCGGGTGGCCCGGGCCAACCGGGACATCGTACGCCGGTTCGACCGGAGGGCGCCATGACCGGGGCCAACGGAATCCTCCTGTCCGTTTTTTGAGTTTGCGTTGCGACTAAACTATGGATGTTGTGGTACAATATGGCCGAAGTGAAGACTAGGGGAGGTAGACGAATGCTGTCTCGCATGGGATTTTTCTGTACGTTTATGTCTATCGTTCTCGTCCTGCCGGCGGCGAGCGCCCAAGCAGTTCCAGAGGAGGACTATATCCTCATCCAGGCGCGTTCCGTGCAGGGAGACGGGATTTATTCCAACAGTCTCGAGCTGCTCATAGACGGCACGTTCGCCAACGATGCCCGTCCCTGGAACGATGCCCGGTGTGTGTACTGGGAGGATGAGCAGGCGCACTTCACACTGGACCTGGGAGCCGAATTCCTGATCGTAGACGTCCTGCTGCAGGTGGATGATGACGACATCTACACCATCGCATATTCCGTGGACGGGCTGAATTTTGTCCCGCTGCACGTCTTCTATCCCGGATACGGTGAGACAGGGGTGGGGCTGGACACCATGAGCTCGAATCCCGAGAATCCGGACTATGCCTCCCTTCCGGAAAAGGAACCCGTGCAGGCGCGCTACATCCGCCTTTCGGCGTCCAGCGGGGACCGGAAGTATGCCCTGGCCGAGCTCCAGGTCTTTGGATATCCCCTGGAAGAGGAGGAAGCCGAGGAAAACTGGATCATCACGCCTACAGGGATCCAGGGATTCGGTGCCTTCTCCCGTGATGCCGCCCTGATCATAGACGGCTTCACCCCGGCGGAAGGGGGCGTATGGGAGGATGATGGGATCGTTTACTGGGAAGATCCCGAGGTCTATTTTGTGGTGGACCTGGGCAGGACCTATGAAGTGACAGCTGTCCAGATCCAGGTCAATGTGGGGGGCCGGTACCGTATCGATTACTCCCTGGATGACCGGGAGTATATCTCGCTGGTGGAGATCGTAGGCGCTGTCGGGGACCAAAGCTCCGGGATGGACACCATAAGCACCCTCCCCACAAATCCCGAGTATGTGATCGATCTGGATTTTTTCCCGGCCGAAGCCCGGTATTTGAAGATCTATGCTGTCGAGGGAGACGGGCCCTATGCCGTTTCCGAGCTTCATGTCTATACGGTGGCGAGACGGGGGCATGCAGATCGTCACGGCGGCCGGTGAGGGTGCCCGCGCAGCCATGTCAGTGCTGAAGTTCCTGCGCAGGCAGCCATAGGGGTCCCCTTTCCCCGGTATCACGGTAAAATCACCCCCTGTTTCATCCTGAGAGAGGATTGTCTGTTCCCGGCCTAGCCCTTACCATTTATCTATATTCTACTAGAGGACTATATGGTGAGGAGGCTCTCTATGAAACTCCATAAAACCTGGGCAGCCGTCCTGTTTCTGTGCGTGTGTGTGACCATGGCATCGGCCCAGACAAAAAAGCTGCGGGTGGTGGCTGACTCAGCCAACATCTACATCGAACCGCATAAGGGCAGCACGGTGATCGGTGCGGTCCGCAAGGGGACCATCCTCACCCTGTTCGACTCCGGCACCGGGGGGGAGAAATCATGGTTCTATGTTTCCTTCTATTCGGAGGAGAAATGGGCGACCATCACCGGTTTTGTAGAGGCCTCCATGGTCGCGGCCGCTGGTGCTCCAGCGAAGCCTCAGGCAAAGGAGCGTCCGATTCCTGAGGAGAAAAAGGCCCCGCCTGAGAAAACAGAAAAGAAAACCGAGGTCAAGGCTGAGAAGGCGGCGGCGGAGCCGGCTGCAGTCAAACCCCGAATTGAGGAAGGGAAGGAAGGGGCATCCGGCCTTGTCCGCGGTACCGGTGAGGTCAAGGTCACAGGCGAGAAGCCGGCCATCCGGGCGGCGCCCGCAGATGACGGCCGCCTCCTGCTGGTGGCCAAGTTCGGAGAGGTCCTGGAACTCAATGGAAAGATCGGTTCTTGGTACCGGGTCAAGTACCCCCGTCCGGACGGGATCGTGCTGGTCGGTTTTGTGAACCAGGCCCAGGTCGAGGTCCTGTCCAGTACGCTGCCAGAGGAAGAGACGGCCGCCGTGGAATCGGAGCCGGAACCCGTGGAAGTCGTGACGGCAGTGACGGCGGCAGCGGAGGTGCTGGAGGCGAAGCCGGAGACGCCGCCCGTAGAAATGGAGCGGGTCGAGGCCCCCGATCCCGAGCCTGCCGCCTCCCCCGAGACCGGAGTCCTCGCGGTCAGGCCTCTGAGTCTCGCCTTTAATGCCGGTTATGCGCTTCCTTCTGAGAGCGCCTATGAAGGAAGTTTTGTTTTCGGAGGCGACCTCGCATACTTGGTCAGCCAGAACCTGGCGGTGGTCCTGGGTTTCTACCGCTTCCAGTCGCAGGTCGAGGGTTCGCCCGAAGGACTGACCACCGGAAAACTGACGACCATGCCGATCTCCCTCGGCATTCAAGGACGGTACCCTGTTGGCGAACGCCTGGTCCCTTACGCCGCGGCGGGTGTGGCTTACCACTTCAATTCGTACAAGCTCTGCCAGCTGTGCCAGGACCAATGGGACGCCCTGGGCTTCGATGTCCGCGAGGAGGTCGAGAATGCCCTGGGATTTCAGGTCGGGGCGGGGCTGGACTACCTGATCACGGATTACATCGACCTGAATCTGGACGTCCGGTATCAGTTCCTTAAGGGTTCCGGGTCCTGGTCCATGACCGATCAGTTCGGCGGTCCGAGCCTGTCCGGCAGCCTGGACGACCTGAATTTCAACGCGCTGATCCTTCGGATCGGGGTTAAGATCTTTCTCAAGATTTGGTAGGGGGGAACAGGATGAACACGAAAATGAAGAAAAGAATCGGGATGGGCATGGCCGCAGCGCTCTGCGTCGTGCTGCTGATGAGCGGCTCCTCTCTACCGCTGGTTGAGGGATTTACGGGAGGGGACGGTTATTACCCCGGGTTGGACAGTCCGCTGGGCCAATTGGTTGACATCTACCTGCAGCGCAGCGTCAAGGCTGCCCGTCGGTTTGCGAACCGCCATGGGATCGTGATGCTGGGAAACATGGTTCAGGTTGTGGCCGAGGCCGAACCGTCGGGCACGGACCTCCAAGTGCAGGCCGCGGCTTTGGCCGCGGCCCTGGCAGTCGAGGACATGAATGGGCAGGTGGAGACAGGATACCGGCACATGGTCCAGAGTCTGGTCCCACTCGAATCCCTCCAGGCGCTGTCTGAGAACGCTGCGGTGGAATACGTCCGGGTGCCCTTGCGGCCCTATCCGCTGGAGACCAGTGAAGGGGTGACGGGTACCGGCGCCGACCAGTGGCATCCGGCCTATGCCTATAGAGGAGGGGGGACTCCGGCCCGGGTCTGTGTGCTGGACTTGGGATTCAGGGGCTACCAGGACCTGCTGGGGACCGAACTGCCGGCGGCCACCGAAGCCGTTTCGTTCCGGGCGGACGGGGACATCGTCGCAGGGACCTCTCATGGCACCGCCAGTGCAGAGGTCATCCATGACATGGCTCCCAACGCTTCCCTGGTGCTTGTCAACTATTCCACGGACGTGGAACACCATCAGGCCGTGGAGTGGATCATCGCCAGCGGTGTGGATATCATCTCCTACTCCATGGGTTGGTTGAGCGCAGGGGCCGGAGACGGGACCGGGCCTATTTGCGAAGACGTGAAAAAGGCTTACGAGGCGGGAGTCGTCTGGGTCTCGGCCGCCGGCAACAGCGCGGATCATCACTGGCATGGCAGGTTCACGGACAGAAGCGGGGATACCTGGCATGAGTTCGACAAGAAGAACGTGCCAAACACCGATTATTTTTCCTTCTCGGCTGTAAAAGGCGAGCGGTTTTCGATCTGGTTGAACTGGGACGATTGGGGCACATGGACAGGGAGCGCCTATGTCGATTCTGAAGGCAATGATTATGACCTGTACCTGTATGATAGGAGCTTCACGCTCCTGGACAAGTCCAACTCCAAGCAGACCCAGGGGGCTCCTCCCCTGGAGGGTATAAGCTTCAGGGCGAGATACCAGGGGAGCTACTACATCCGGATAAAGAAGCGGAAGGCCCCCAGGGACTGCATTCTGGAGCTGTTTTTCACCAACGCCGGCAAGCTCGAGCATGTCGAGCCCTACAGCAGCATCAACGTGCCTGCCGATTCGCCCCATGCCGTGGCCGTAGGGGCCGTGGATTTCAGGGACGACAGCGCCCACGCCTACACTTCGCGGGGCCCCACCAACGACCAGAGGATCAAACCGGATCTGTGCGCCCCTGCGGGCGTGTCCACGATGACGTACGGAAAGTTCGGCTTCTACGGGACCTCGGCCGCTGCCGCCCATGTGGCCGGGGCGGTCGCCCTGCTGAAGGAGAAGACCCCATATTCGATGGATCAGATCCTGGAGATCCTCATGGCTCGTGCCAGGGACCTGGGTCCGGCAGGCAAAGACAACCTGTACGGCGAGGGCCGGCTCAACCTGATCAAATGATCCCCGGGGGGCCGTCATCCTGCTGACGGAGGGGAGCTGTAGAGAGACTGCCCCCTTTTTAGGGGGAATTGGGGATTTTTAGCGGATTTAAAAAGAGGACAGTCTTGTGCTCTGGGCCAAAGAGGAAGTGTCAGGGGAAAATAAAGGAGGGAGATTCTCCAGGCCCAATCTATTGTGAAACTTGCCTTTGGTAGGCGTGTTAAGGGAGCCTGACTTGTTCATCCTATCCTATATGGATGCAGTTTTAATGCCAAATTCACAGCCGGCGTAACCTACAGAAAAATATAAGGTTAGATAGGACGCTCATGGGGGGGGGACCAGTCGGATTCTTTACATCTGTAAATAATTTTTACAGGGGGCAGAGGGCCCTATCCGTATTCGCCGGAAGACCATCGTTTCCAACACCCGGGAAACGTGATGCAGGCTACTTTTTCTTGAGGTATATGGAGCCGCCGGAGGTGCGGAGATAGAGTTTCGGTCCGCCGCCGTTGATTGTGGCCTCCAGGCGGGACCGTTTGATCTCTCCCTGGACCGTCACCGGGAACTCGGTGTGCACATTCCCGCCGCTGGTGCTGGCATCGACATCGACCCTGATGTCGTCTGCCATGTAAACCGTTACAGATCCGCCCGAGGTGGTCAAGCGGCAGGGGCCCTCCGGCTGTCTGGAGATGTGGGCCTTGATGGATCCGCCCGAGGTATCGGCCTGGATGGCGCCCATCACCTCGTGCACTGTGATGCTCCCGCCGGATGTATGGGCGTCCACCTCACCGTAGGCTTTCTCTATGGTGATGCTGCCGCCCGAGGTGTGGATGTCGACGCTGCCTTCCACGTTCCCGATCTTTATGGATCCGCCCGAGGTGCGTCCTTCGATGTCGCCGGTGATGCCGTCGAAGGTCAGGCTACCTCCCGAGGTCCGGCTGTTGACCAGGCCCTCCAGCCCCCTGACCTGGATGCTGCCCCCGCTGGTGCGCAGGTCCACGTTGAAGACATCGGGGACCGAGATCACGAACTTGACGCGCAGCTTTTTGTTGATGCCGTTCAGCAGCTTTTTGACGATGTTTGTTTCCTCGTAGGTGGCCGTGATGTAAATGTCGCCTCCGCGCTGCTCGAATTCCACCGGGAATTTTTCCAGGATCTTCCGGGCTTTTTCCTTGTCAGAGGTCCTGACTTCCCGGATCACCTTGACCTCCACCGTGCTCCCTCTGTGGCCTTCCACTTCGATGGATCCCCGTTTGGTATCCACGTTCAAGGTGCCGCCGGGCTTGACGGTGAAGGATTTTTCGATGGTGTCTTCAATTCTGGCGTAGGCGGTTCCTGAAAGCATCAGTGTGACCACCGCCATTATCAGTATGACAAGATAGGGTTTTCGGACATGCTGAGTCATGCTGTCCCTCCTCTGTGATTGAAGTCTGAGATGTAAACGTCATCCTCATTTGTGTATGACGCATTGGCGCCGAAAAAAGTTCGCTTTTTCCGGCAACTTTTTTCTCCCCGCTCCCTGCATCAGATTCTTGACTGTGACGGATGTGTGATATACCCTAGGTCCTTGTGAACGAGTTTGTCAGAGACAGAGCCGCCTTCCTAGAGAGTTTTTTTTAATTGTCCGTTCTGAGAGGAGTCTGCTTTGCCCTGTGTCTGTACTATGAGAGGAGGAGCCATGAGAGAGAGAATTATGCGGGCAGCCGTTGTCGTGCTGGCTCTGGCTGTGCTGATTCCCGGGGCGGTCACCCGGGCGGCTGGAGGGGCAGAGGAGACCGATGTCTCCCGGGAAAAACAGCTGGTCATGGACTGGCTTTCCCGGTCGGAGGTCGTTGAGAAGTTCGGGCGTATCTCGGATTCCATCTGGACATTCGCCGAGCTGGGGATGCAGGAGTTCAAGTCGTCCAAGCTGCTGGCCGACACCCTGGAGGAGGCAGGATTCACGGTGGAAAGGGGAGCGGCGGGCATGCCGACCTGTTTTGTCGCCAGCTACGGTTCCGGCAAACCCGTGATCGGCATCCTGGGGGAATATGACGCGCTGCCCATGATCTCACAGAAAGGCCGCGTGCCCACCCAGGATCCGGTGGTGGAGGGGGCACCCGGGCACGGCTGCGGGCACAACCTCATGGGCACAGCCGCGGCGGCGGCCGCCATCGCCGTCAAGCAGGCCATCGACAGGTACAAACTGCCGGGGACGATCAAGGTGTTCGGCTCTCCCGCTGAGGAGACCCTGATCAGCCGGCCCTACATGGTGCGGGCCGGGTTGTTCGAGGGTGTGGAGGCGGTCATCGACAACCACAGCAGCAGTACCCTGGCCACCGGTTACGGCCGCGGCGGCAATGCCATGTATTCGGTGATCTTCTCCTTCAAGGGGATGACCGCCCACGGGGCCGGCGCCCCCTGGGCGGCCCGGAGCGCCCTGGATGCGGTCGAGCTCATGAACATCGCGGCCAACTTCCTGCGTGAGCATCTCTTCTACACCTACCGGATGCATTATGTCATTATCGGGGGCGGTGAGGCACCCAACGTGGTCCCGGACCGGGCCTCTGTATGGTATTACATCCGGAATTCGGATGAGCGGGTCGAAGACATGTACGAGCGGGTGGTCAACTGTGCCAAGGGTGCTGCCCTGGCCACGGGCACGGAGCTGAGCGAGGTGCATATCCTCTCCGCCATCCACCAGCGCAACGCCAACCAGCGGCTGGCCGAACTGATGTTCAAGAACGTCGAGATCGTGGGCATGCCGGAGTGGACGGAGGAAGAGCATGCCTTTGCCAAGGCCCTGCAGAAGGATCTGGGCCGGACCGAGCGCGGGATGCCCTTAAAACACAGGCCCCTGCGTGGGCCCTCTCCCGTGTTCACGGGAGGAGGCTCTTCGGATGTGGGCGAAGTGACCCGCGTAGTGCCCACCACCACGCTGCTTTTCCCGGGTCAGGTACCTGGCAACATCGGGCATCACTGGTCCTGTGTGGCGGCCAACTACGGCTCCGCGGCCTGGAAGGGGCTGAACGCCGGCGCCAAGGTCATGGCGGCCACGGCCATCGACCTTTTTCAGAAGCCCGAAGAGCTGGAGGCCATGTGGGAGGAGTTCAAGGCCTTCGAGGAGGAGCACCCCTATAAGTCATTCCTTCCGGAAGACGCGAAGCCGCCTCTTGATCTCAATCAGGAGCTGATGGAAAGGTTCCGGGCCCGGATGGAGAGGGCGGAGAAGGAGAGCATCAAATAGGACTTTTCGGAGGATACCGATGACAGCGAGGATCTTTGCTATGAGGAGATGGTGGAAACCCGGGGCGCTGCTCCTGGCCCTTATTCTGTGCTGCAATGGTGTGAGCTTCACGCAGCACGAAAAGCCGGTGCTGCACGGCCGGCATTGGGTCGCCATCACCGGTAAACCCATCGCGGCCACGGCCGGGGCCATGATGTTCCAGAAAGGGGGGAATGCGGTGGACGCGGCCTGCGCCATGCTGGGCGCGACCTGCACCATGTACGATGTGCTGAGCTGGGGAGGGGAGACCCAGGCCCTGATCTTCAACCCCAAGACCGGGAAGGTCATAGGCATCAATGCCCTGGGTGTGGCCCCGACGGGCGCCACAGCCGAATTATACCGGGATAAGGAACTGGACTTTCCTCCAGAGGATGGTCCCCTGTCCGCCGTCACACCCGGCACCCCGGGCGGGCTCATCACCATGCTGGCTGAGTTCGGCACCCTGAGCCTCAGGGAAGTGCTGGAGCCCAGCATGCAGATGGCCGACGGCTATCCCATGGAGGAAGGCACGGTCAACCGTATCGAGAGGCGCAAGGAACGCCTCAAGCTGTGGCCCTACTCCAAAGCGCTTTTCCTACCTCATCTGGGCGAGGAGCACGAGGGGCCTCATGTGGGAGAGATCTTCCGCCAGCCCGACCTCCTGGAGACCCTGAGGAAACTGGTGGAAGCCGAGCAGCGGGCACTGGAGGAGGGAAAGAGCCGTAAGGAAGCCATCTACGCCGCCTATGAACGCTTCTACCGGGGAGACATCGCCGAGGAGTTGGTCCGCAGCACTCGGGAGCAGGGCGGGCTCATCACCATGCAGGACCTGGCCGACTGGACCTGTTATCTCGAGGAACCGGTCATGACCACCTACAAAGGCATCGAGGTGTACAAGCTGACCTGTTGGGTGCAGGGGCCCGTCATGCTGCAGATGCTGAACATGCTGGAGGACCTCGACCTCAAGGGGATGGAGTACAACAGCGTCAACTACATCCACACCCTGTATCAGGTGATGAACCACTGCTATGCGGACCGCGATTTCTACTATGGCGATCCCTATGTTCCTCCCGAGGAGCCGCTCCAGGGCCTGCTGTCCAAGGAGTATGCCAGGGAGAGGCTTGAACAGATCAACTGGAACGTCAACGACCCGGATGTCCGGCCCGGTGACCCCTATCCCTTCCAGGACGGTACCAATCCCTATCGGGAGTTCCTGAACAAATGGACCAATAGGCCGGAACAGCCGGAGAAAAAATTGAACGAGGAGGAGTGGGCTGCCCTCGAAGAAAGCTTCTGGACCGGGACCACGTCCATCCAGGCCGCGGACAAGGAGGGTTGGGTGGTGTCCGTGACCCCCTCGGGTGCCTGGATCCCGCCGGTCATTGCTGGCAGGACCGGGATCGCTTTGAGCCAGCGCGCACAGAGTTTCGTCCTCAGGCCGGAGGAAAATCCCTTTAACGTGATCCGGCCGGGCCAGCGGCCGCGTGCCACCCTGACCCCGGGGATGGCGCTGAAAGACGGCCGGCCCTACCTGTCCTTCGCGGTCCAGGGGGGGGATACCCAGGACCAGAACCTGGTCCAGTTCTTCCTCAACATGGTGGAATTTGGTATGAACGTGCAGGAGGCCTGCGAGGCGGCCAACATCACGAGCTATCAGATGCGCAGTTCCTTCGGGCTGCACAAGGTGGAGCCGGGCCGCCTCACGCTGCACGAGAGTGTATCCGCGGAGTACCGGGATGTCTTGGAGGATATGGGCTATACCATCGATGTGAGGAGCAAGACATCGGGGCCCATCAACGCCATCTTCTTCGACAGGAAGCACGGGAGTTTCTGGGGTGGTTCCAGCAATTACGGGGACGATTACGGCATCGTCTGGTAAACCAAAGTCGCTGCCTGAGACGGTGGAAAGAGGACTTGGTGTCTTCATCGGGCCGTTATGGGAGGGCAAAACATGAAATGCCGATGTAACGTGTGCAACGTGTATGAATACGACGACGCCATAGGCGACGTCCACACCAAGGTCAAGCCCGGCACCAAGCCGGAGGAGTTCCCCGACAGCTGGGAGTGTCCCATCTGCGGCGCGGACAAGACGCACCTCAAACCCGTGGAGGAGGCGATCAAGGAAAAGCTGGAAGTCCTGGAAACCTCGACCTGTCCCCGGTGCGGCCGAACCCACACCATCACCGTATATCACGAGGATCTGGTCGATCTGAACAGCTATCTGGGTGAGTGGAAGCGCAGCTCGGATGAGCTGGAGACCCACATGGCGGACATCCACAGGATGTCGGCCACGGTGGAATCCGTGATCGAGCCCATGCGGACCCGGAAGGATGTGATCTCCTGGGACGATATCCTGATCAGGGGAGCCCAACTGGCGCGGCTTCCCTTGAACAAGGAGTCCGAAGTGAACACCCGGACCGTGATCGGGAAGAGGGCCGCACACCCCCTGGTCATCGAAACCCCCGTCTTTATAACGCACATGTCTTTCGGGGCCCTGGGCCGGGAGGTCAAGCTCGCGCTCGCCAAAGGCAGCGCCGCAGTCAAGACCGCCATGTGTTCGGGAGAGGGCGGGATCCTGAACGACTCCCTGGTCAGCTCCTACAAATACATCTTCGAGTATGTGCCCAATCAATACAGTGTCACCGATGAGAACCTGCAGCGGGTGGATGCCGTAGAGATCAAGATCGGCCAGTCGTCGAAACCGGGCATGGGCGGACACCTGCCTGCCGCCAAGGTCACGGAAGAGATAGCCGCCGTGCGAGGATTCCCGGTCGGCGAGGAAATCATCAGCCCCGCTCATTTCGAGGACATCACGACACCCGAAGAGCTGAAGGCCAAGGTGGAATGGCTGCGCGATAAGACAGGCGGCAAACCCATCGGGATCAAGCTGGCGGCCGGCCATATCGAGGCTGACCTGGAGGTGGCCCTTCAGGCCGGGCCGGATTTTATCACCATCGACGGCCGCCCGGGCGCGACCGGAGCATCCCCCAAGATCGTCAAGGCCGCCACCTCGGTCCCGACCCTCTTCGCCCTGTACCGGGCCCGGAGGTTCCTGGACGAAAAGGGAGCCGATGGCGTCGCACTCATCATTACGGGTGGGCTGCGGGTATCCTCCGATTTCGCCAAGGCGCTGGCCATGGGAGCGGATGCCATCGCTATCGGCACGGCCGCCCTGATGGCCTGCGCCTGCCAGCAGTACCGGCAGTGCACGACCGGCACCTGTCCGGTGGGGGTCACTACCCAGAACGTGGAGCTGCGCAGCCGCCTGAACGTCGATATATCGGCCCGCAAGCTGGAGAATTTCCTGAACGTTTCCACCAGCGAGCTCAAGGCTTTCGCCCGCCTGACCGGGAACGACGACGTGCACAGGCTTTCCCTCCGGGACCTCTGTACGGTCAACTCCGAGATCAGCGGGCACACGGACATCGAACACGTCTAGCCCTGGACGGCCTTGACTTGGGCTTGAGGGCTGATATACCCTTGGGGATACTTTAACCCCCGGATAAGACGGAAAGGGAATGGAAAAGCAAGGGAACAGCACCGCATATCCCGACAGTGAGGCCGGCACTTTTCCCGCTCTGGACGGCGTCATGCTGTATGAGCGCTGGTGGCGGCCGCAGCCTGAACCCAAGGCCGGGATCGTCCTGGTACACGGGCTGGCAGAGCACAGCGGGCGGTATGTTCCGATCGTTCAGCATCTCGCGCGGCACGGCTATGCCGTCGACGCCTTTGATCTGCGAGGCCATGGGAAGTCCAGCGGAGTCCCTCTTTACATCCGAAGCTTCGATGAGTATCTGAATGATCTGGGCGTCTTCCTGGACCGGGTCAGGGCCAGGCTGCCGGGGCGGCCGTTGTTCCTTTTGGGTCACAGCATGGGTGGTGTCATCGCGGTCCTCTATGCCATCGACCGGGAGCCCCGGATCAGGGGAGTTGTGCTCAGCGCCCCGGCGGTTCAGTTGAGCAACGAGGGGTCTCCTCTGCTCCAGAAGGCGGCCGCCGCGATCGCCCGGTTTCTGCCGAAACTCAATACCGTCAAGATCGACCGGAATTTTATATCCCGTGATCCGGCCGTGGTGGCGGCCTATGATAACGATCCCATGATTTACCGGAAGGGCATCCTCTTGAAGACCGGATCGGAGCTGGTCAGGGCGGGCCGGAGCATTCGGGAGCAGCCAATCAGCTTCTCTCTCCCAGTGTTGATCCTGCAGGGGACAGGAGACAGGATCACCGAACCCGAAGGCGCCCGCCGGCTCTACGATTCCGTGGCCTCTGCCGACCGCACACTCAAGCTCTATGAGGGGCTGTATCATGAGATCATGAACGAGCCGGAAAAGGATCAGGTGCTGCAGGATATCGTCGAGTGGCTGGACAACCACATCCGCAGCGACGACCGCTGACCCCGGGTCTTTTCTCATGTCACAAGAGTATATCCTGGCCATCGACCAGGGAACCACGGGCACCACCTCCGTGCTGGTCGACCGCAGCGCCCGGATCCGGGCCGGTGCCTACCGGGAGATCACCCAGATCTATCCGCACCCCGGTTGGGTGGAGCACGATCCGTCGCAGATCTGGGAGTCTGTTCAGGAGACGGTTGCGGAACTCATCTCCGCCGCCGACGGAAGGATCCGGGCCGTGGGCATCACCAATCAAAGGGAGACGACCGTGGTCTGGCGCCGCAGCAGCGGTGAACCGGTGGGGAATGCCATCGTCTGGCAGTGCCGCCGCACCGCCGACATGTGCCGCGACCTCAAACCCCACGAAGAACTGTTCCGCAGCAAGACCGGGCTTCCGGTGGATGCCTATTTCAGCGGCACGAAGGTCCGCTGGATCCTGGACCATGGCGAGCCGGCCCTGGATCCGGAGGACCTGTGCTTCGGTACCATCGACAGCTGGCTGATCTGGAAGCTGACCGGAGGGGCGAAGCACGTGACGGATTATACCAACGCTTCCCGCACACTGCTCTTCAACATACGGGACAAACGGTGGGACCCGGAGCTGTGCGGACTGTTGGGCGTGCCCGAAGGCATGCTGCCGGAGGTCATGCGGTCCCTCGACAGTTTCGGAACGGTAAGGGGGCTGCCGGGGATCGAAGGCGTCCCTATCCTCGGAGCGGCGGGAGACCAGCAGGCCGCCCTTTTCGGTCAGGCCTGTTTTGATCCGGGCGGGGCCAAGAACACCTACGGCACCGGGTGTTTCCTGCTCATGAACACGGGACAGGAGCTGGTACGCTCTCGGAAGGGGCTGCTGACCACGCTGGCCGTGGAGAGGAGCGGGGCCCCCTGTTACGCCCTGGAAGGCTCGGTCTTCATCGGAGGGGCCGCCCTCCAATGGCTTCGGGATGAGATAGGGATCCTGTCCGCCTCACGCGCCAGTGAGATCGCCGCTCGCAGTGTTGCGGACAATGCCGGCGTGTACATGGTCCCGGCTTTCGTGGGGCTGGGCGCCCCCCATTGGGACATGCAGGCCCGGGGCATCATCACCGGCCTGACGCGCGGGGCCGGCCGCAACCACATCATCCGGGCGGCCCTGGAGTCGATGGCCTTTCAGACGCGGGACGTGTTCGAGGTCATGGTCGAGGAGGCAGGTGTCGGGGTGATGCAACTGTCGGTGGACGGGCGGGCGGCTGCCAACGATTTTCTAATGCAGTTTCAGGCCGACATCCTCGACATTCCGGTGGCCAGACCGGCCGTGATCGAGTCCACCTCTCTGGGAGCCGCCTTTTTAGCGGGATTGAACTGCGGTTTCTGGCGGGACGCCGAGGAGCTCAGCCGTACGCACAGCCTGGAACGACTGTTCACGCCGGATATGGATGCGGAGACACGAGATTCGCTCCTCGCTGGGTGGGGCAAGGCCCTGCGCCAGGCCATGGCGGACTGATACCGTCAATAGACTTAACCTGAATTATCCAGGTTAGAAGCGTTTGTAATTCCCGGAAGGATTTTATACATTACCGGAAAGAATTGAAGAGGAGGTATCAACCATGAAAAAGATCCATGCCTGCTTGGTTATGTTCGTTGTGTGCGCTCTCTGCCTGGGGCCGGCGGTTTCCCGGGCATCCGCTCAGGGGCACAAGCTGCTGACCGATGAAACTTTCATGGAGATGGAATCCGTGCGCAGCCCCATGATCTCTCCCCACGGGCAGCACATCCTGTTCAGCCGGGGATGGGTGGACAAGATGCAGGACCGGTCCCGCTCCAACCTGTGGATCGTGGATGTGGCAGGCACGCGTGTGCGGGAGCTGACCCACGGCGACTGGAGCGACTCCTCACCGGTGTGGTCGCCGGATGGGAAAAAGATCGCCTTCCTTTCCGACCGGGACGGCACCACTCAGATCCATGTGATGTGGCTGGACACGCGTGAGGTGGCGCAGCTCAGCCACGTGGACAGGGCTCCCAGCGGGCTGCGCTGGTCTCCGGACGGTAAGATGCTGGCTTTCACGTCTTTCGAGCCTGACACGAAACCCATCCTAGCCGTGAAGATGGTCAAGAAGCCCAAAGGGGCCAAGTGGGCGGCCGGGGCGACCATAGTGGACCGCATGACCTGGGCCCGGGACGGACGGGGGCCCCTACCCAAGGGATACACCCACATATACGTGCTCGATGCCGAGCTGGGGGGCACTCCCCGGCAGTTGACCTCCGGTGAGTATTCCCACAGCGATCCCCAGTGGTCGGCGGACGGGAAAAAGATCTTCTTCAGCGCCATCCGCAAACCAGAGGCAGAATACCTGAGGGGCGATTCAGAGATCTATTCCGTGGAGCGGGAGACGCTGGAGATCAATGCGCTTACCGACCGCAAGGGCCCGGACCGCGGCCCCCGTGTTTCTCCGGACGGGAAGTGGATCGCCTACACCGGGTATGACGATAATAACTACACCAGCCATCTCTCCAGCCTCTATCTCATGGCCAGCACAGGGGGCGGGAAAAAACTCCTGGCCGGCGACCTGCCCAATTCCCCTTCCGGCGTGACCTGGTCCCCCGACGGCACCGGGGTCTATTACACCATGGCCGAAAAGGGGGAATCCAACCTGTATTATGTGACCACCGCCGGAAAGATCCAGAAGATAACGAGCGGAGTCCACTATCTGTCGGGCTTCTCCCTGGCGGGCAACGGTCAGGTGGCCACCACGGTATCCTCCTTCCATAAGCCTGGTGACCTTCTGACCTTCAACCTGAAGGATCCCGGGAACATGGAGCTCCTGGTGGATGTCAACGCCGATGTGCTGTCTGATGTCAAACTGGGCGAGGTGGAGGAGCTCTGGTTCAAGTCTCCTGACGGACTGGATCTCCAGGGCTGGCTGATCAAACCCGCGGAGTTTGAGCCCGGCAAAAAATATCCCATGCTGCTCTATATCCACGGAGGGCCCTGGGCCATGTACTCGGTGCGTTTCAACTGGGCTTGGCAGAACTTCGCAGCCAAAGGATACGCGGTCCTTTACATGAATCCCCGCGGGAGCACCGGGTACGGCCAGGACTTTGTCAACGGCATCCAGTATTCCTACCCCGGAAAGGACCTGGACGACCTGATGGCCGGTGTGGACGCGTCAATCGCCAAGGGATTCATCGATACACGCAACCTCTTCGTCTGTGGGGGGAGCGGTGGCGGAGTCCTGACGGCCTGGATCGTGGGCCACACCGACCGGTTTGCCGCGGCGGTATCCATGCGCCCGGTCATCAACTGGCACTCCTTTGTTGGAACCACCGACGGACCCAACTGGTACCGCCAGTTCAGGGCCTATCCATGGGAGGACCCCATGGAGTATGCGGTGCGCTCCCCGCTGCATTATGTGAAGAACGTCACGACACCCACCATGGTCATGACCGGAGAGGCCGACCTGCGAACGCCCATGACGCAGAGTGAGGAGTATTACCGGGCCCTCAAGATGCTCAAGAAAGCTACCCTGCTGGTCCGTATGCCCGACGAGTACCATGGATGGCGGAGGCCGTCCCACCGCCTGCTGCAGCAGCTCTACCTCAGGGCTTGGTTCGAGAAGTACCGCTCACAGTAGCAGGCTCGAATCCCATTATCAATAGTTGGGCTTGAACCAGTGGTCCTGGAGCAGCTGAGCTTTCCGCTTGAACTTCTTGTCGCCCACCGTGAGCACGACGGTGTAGGTGCCTTCGACGGCGGGTGAGTAGCCGTAGTTGGGATCGAGCTGGCGGCCGCGCGGGCTGAATCCCATTTGACGGAACCGCCGCATCCTCTGTTGATTGGCCTTTTTCTCGGCTTCGGACAGCTCCCGCCGGACATCCCAGTTCCAGTAGACCTTGTTGATGCCCGGGTCCGTGGTCCCCTCGATCTCGTTGATCAGGACCTTGCCCTGGTAGACGGAGACCGTGACCTTGCCCGCGGGTTTGTCCTTCAGGTAGTAGTAGATGGCCGAGGCCAGCGGCTCGCTCTCTCCCGCAAAGTTGGAGGAGGCGTAGTTGGGGGGGACATTGCTCACCCACTTGATCTTATGTTCGACGTGGAAGAGGTAGGCGTCGGAAGCCAGGACCTCGTGCGTGAGTTCCTGGAGCGGGAAGATGTCGGCGATGTAGATGCCTCGGCCGTGGGTGGCGGCTATCAGGTCGTTCTCCCGGGGATGGATCTTTATGTCATGGACCGGCTGGGTGGGCATGTTGTTCTTCATGCGGGTCCAGTTTCCGCCGCCATCGATCGACACGTAGATGGCGAATTCGGTGCCCACGAAGAGCAAATTGGGATTGCCGTGGTGCTCGCGGATGACGTTGATGGGCTCGGCCGGCAGATTGGACGCGATGGAGGACCAGGTCTGCCCGAAGTCGGTGGTCTTGTACAGGAACGCCCGGAAGTCGTCGCGCCGGTATCCCATGTAGGACACATAGGCTGTGCCGGGCAGGAAGTTCGAGGCGGCCACGCGGCTTACCCAGTAGCCCGGGCTGCCCGGGATGTTGGCGTTGCACAGGGTCCAGGTCTTTCCCAGGTCGCGGGTCACCTGGACGTTGCCGTCGTCGGTCCCCACCCACAGCACGTTGGGATCCAGGGGGGACTCGTCAAAAGAGGTGATGGTGCAGTACTGGATGTTGCCGTCACCGCCCTTGCCCGTGGTCAGAAACTCGGGGTGGTTGGTGGTGAGGTCGGGGCTTATCACCTCCCAGTATTCCCCGCGCATGGGGGATCTCAGCACCTTGTTGCCGCAGTGGTAGATGACGTTGCTGTCGTGCCAGGAGACGTGGATGGGGGAGTTCCAGTTCCAGCGCATGTCGGGGTCCTGCCGGTAGGCGATGGATTTGCGCTCGCCGGTCTTGAGGTCCAGGCGTGAGAGCGGCCCGAACTGGGATTCGTTGTACAGGTAGCGGTTGGTCCTCCAGTCGAAGACGTTGTACATGCCGTCCCCGCCGCCGACCCGTTCCCAGTCCTCGAAGCGGATGGGGCTTCCGTCACGTTTGGTGGACGGCCCCATGTGCGAGCCGTTGTCCTGCAGCCCGCCGGCCACGCGGTAGGGATAGGAGTTGTCAACGCCCACGGCATAGAACTGGGCCAGTGATTGATAGTCGGGATGGTACCAGTTTTTGCCCCCGTCCCAGGTCACGCCCAGGCCGTGGTCGTACCCGATCAGGATGTGGTCGGAGTCCTCGGGATCGATCCAGAGGCAGTGGTCGTCCCCGCCGAATCCCAGGGGACGGCGCGCCCAGGTCTTGCCGCCGTCCCGTGTGCCCCAGGAGGCGGCGCTCAGGACGTGCACGACCTTGTCGTCGTTGGGGTCCACGATGATCTGGCCGTAGTAGTAACCCGGGCCTCCGCCGATGTTCTGGTCGTCGGCGTTGATCTTTTTCCAGGTCTCCCCTCCGTCGTCCGACCTATAGATCTCGCCGTCGATCATGCCCCGGCTGGACTTGTCGGCCAGGAGTTCCTGGTACCTCTCTTCATCCGACATGTCCTTCTTGTTGGCGTTTTCAATGCAGGCGTAG
>SDBS01000251.1_pt1 | contig 48531 bp, 73 predicted proteins | sample 2277091 | NCBI WGS metagenome assembly SDBS01 (sample SAMN10404972, study PRJNA504765) | marine sediment metagenome | isolation source: marine sediment core GS10_PC15, 163 cmbsf | place: Arctic Ocean: Southern Knipovich Ridge | collected 2010 | reverse complement strand
AATCCCAATAAACCCTGACTCAGAGCGTCGAACTTCGATTTGCGTCTCAGCGATTTACCGCGTGCTATCTCTATCGCCGCACTCGACCGGAACGCACCTTCTTCGACCCTGCCCCTTTCGAGAATGAAACCTATGTCCTTCGCCGTAGCAGCCGCAATCTGCGTATCAATCACGAGCGGCAGGCCCACGTTTACCCGTATTCCCCCGGCAGCAGCAGACGCTACGGCAGCCGCACGGCTTCTTACGCTTCGCTCTTTCTCTATTGTCGCTTCCTCAACTGACGCCCTGCGGACGGCTTCGGCGTCATTCAGATCGATTTGCGCCCGTGCCTTGGCAATCTTCTCCGCCCGCTTGCCTTGCTGTAGTGTCTGGCTAACCCCAACAGCCGTGCCGACAATACCCGTAACCAAGAGCGTGATGGGATCGTAACGTATTCTCGGATGGCCAAAGAAGATATAGCCATTCCGTTCGACTAACTGAACGTCATCGGGAACGTATCTCCCGTAAACATGCTCTGCGATATATTTCAAATCAACTGTGTCCATCGTCCGCTTTCGGATAGCTGCTTATCAATGCTTCAATTTCGTTTATTCCTTTTTCCATCAGGGCAAGGGCTTCCTGCTGCTCATCGTTTTTTGCATGACCCATTTCCATTAAGATACTTGTTCCGGCTTCCTGTAAACGGGAACGCGCTATGTCAAGGTGCTTGCTCACAATAAATTTTCTCGTATAACAATGAGCTTGCTCCGTCAGGGAAGTAAAACCGTCGCTCGTATGGGTTCGTAAAACCAAGGGCCTCGGTGAATCGTATGGCTTTCGTGAAGTCAGCCCTCACTTGCGATTCGCATCGCCTCAGTTTCAGTTCGACCGCCAGGGAGTCCAGCTTGCCCTTTATCGCATTAAAGGCGATTATACTGAATAGACCATCCTTACGAGACTGTTCGGTCATCATTATCCACGCCTCGCCAACACCGGGCAGGAACAACATGATCCCACCCACCGCCACAATTTCACCGTCGAAAATACAGGTATATGTATTCGCGGGTATCACGGGATCAGGATAATCCTTGACTTCCTTCTGTACGCAATTCTGCTTAACGTACTCAAAGTCTCCGTCTCGAATCGGAATAACTTCTATTTTCACTTGACACCCCCCAGCAATGTGCTACAATATAATGAGCCGACCACAGTTTGTGCTGCAATCGGCTCTAAACACAGTTTTTTGAGAAAGAAAAAACCATGTCCAAAACCATCGTACCAAAGAAGTGCTGTACTTGCAAGGAAATTAAAGCCGCTTCTGAATTTAACAAGAACCGCTCCACAAAAGACAGAATGCAAAGGCAATGCAAACTGTGCGCCCTTGCATCTACGAGAAAATATCGAAGCACAGAAAAAGGTAAACAAAGAGAAAAACGGTACTACCAAGAGAACAGGGCCGCCGTGTACGCAGTTGTCAAACGCTATCGCTAAACTGAAAAAGGGAAAGCAACAGCCCGTAGATATGATGACCGATACCGAAAGAAGAACGCAAAGAAGATAAAGGCACGAAACATTGTCGCCACAGCAATTCGCTTTGGCCGCCTGCCTCGCCCAGATTCCTTCAACTGTTCCTGTGGCGAACAGGCACATGACTACCACCATGCCAGCTACGCAAAAGAGCACTGGCTCGATGTCATTCCTGTCTGTAGTATTTGTCATAAACATATTCATGCTAATTCCCAAACATCTTAAAAGCGGGGGTAATAGATCTGATAGTTAAAGGCATTGGTTGACTACTTTCTATGTAAACAGTCTGTTTCTTTGTGCTGCCATACACCCACCTGAAATCTAAAGGCCTGATACGCGACGTATGGAAATCCGTTGCCGTTGCCGTTGCGTCAAGAATCAAGCTGTTCTCAAAAAACAATACTGTCGTCAAAGCACTATCCGCTCCATTTCCATATTTCATAGCACCGGACTTATACAGGTCAAACCATACCCGTGTAATCTTTTTGCTGAGTGCTTTATCTTGCGGATCGATCACGATAGGCATGGTCTCAAGTTTAGATGTATATGCCATCCCCACGAGTACACGGGAAGCCGTATTATCGATGACGAACTCCCCAGTACCCAAAGCACCCAACCCAACTGTTTCAGGAGATTCTATCAGCAAGTCAGCGTAGATAGACACCGTTTCTGCCTCAAGATGATCTGCGCCCGTGAAGCTATCTGTCGCGACTCCATCGTAAGTGATTCCCGAATCCACAAACCACGCATCGTTAGGGTCGCTGCCCCAATCCTGCGGCTGGAACTGTTCGACGTACCGAGCATCGGTACTCTCGATCTGCCTGTTGACAGTAACCCACACCTCGTCCTCAGTCGTGTTTGGTATGACCGTTATGGACTCAAAATCACCGTCGGTTATCTGTTTCGTCCACGCGACAACAGACTGGTTTTTCTGAAAGGTCAGTGTTGCAATATCACCGTTATTCAGAACACACCACAGAATCGGGTACGGCCTGAACTGGTACGCAACATCCTTGATACCGCTTTCGGTGATTTCCGGCGACAGGACAGATAAGTCGGGAGACTGATACTTGTCTGATTGGAAATCAAATACAAATTCCCTTATCGTTCGCGAACCTCGCTCAACATAGAGAATTGCATCTCCAGCAACGATAGCGGGCAGGTTAGCTGCACCCTGTCGTGTCTGTTCTTGATAGTTCGGGCTTGTAGGCGTAACAGCCTTGCCCTGGTCGCCGTACTTGCCGCAAGAGCCTGAGTTTCCAATAAGAAGGTAGTCCTGAGACAACATCCACTGAATCGAATTATTGCCAGCAAGAGCGACCGTGAAAGCCGACGTGTCCAATGTCCCTTCAGTGAAATTCGTGTAATCGTCCGGGTCGGTCTTGCCAAACCATACCGTCTGCGGGAAAGTCGTGGAACCCCCAAAAGTAAGCCTCTGCTGGTGAATCGTAACAGTCTCAGGCCAGCCCCTGAAAGGCGACCAATACCCTTCACGCCAGTTGCTCGTAGCAGTACCATCTACCAAGGCGGTTACTACGGTTGCCGTGGCTACTGTGCTGTTTTGGACGCCTGTGATACGAACGACACCCCTGTTCGTGTTGTCGGTGATCGTGAAAGTATAAGTGGGAGAGCCGCTTCCAAAATTGCTCATCACTGCTCTGTATATCGCGCCGTCCTCTTCTATCTCGGCTGGATTGTCGAAATCTGTGTCAGTCAAAGCGGTTAAGGCAGGACGCCACGAAGCGCCGTTATTCGTGCTCCGCATGAGCGTGATTGTCCCGTCGCTATTTCCGCTTGTCGTGAAACCGTAAGCCCCGGAAAAGAATGGCGTCGATATAGAGTTGCCGTTTGCCGTAAACGTACCTGTTATCTGAGACGTCCCTCTGACCTGATCTATCTGCCAAATTGATGCAACGTGACCCGGCTGAAACAGACCACTGGCAGCGGTAAGCGTGACTATTGAATCTGCCGTGAACGCCGCACCGGAGGGCGTTATCGTGAGATCAGTGTCTTCGTTCTCTGCCTGAAAGGGGCCAGTGCCTATGTTGAGGGCATCCAACGACCATGATATGTGGCCTAACCTCGACAGTTGGCGTGGTTCATAATCCGGGTGGACAATATACATCACATCTTCACTCTTGATGAAGTCAAGATCAAACAGGTCTGCTGTCAGGTATGGAGTTGGTATGCTATAAGCACCTGTGGAATGAAGTGTAGTTATCTCGGCGGGCGTAAGCACGTCGCTATATACAGATACCTCGTCGATTCTGTCACTAAAATAGTTAACATTCCCATCATCAGCCGAGTTGCTTATAGACCCGATCTTAACGTCTGCGGCAGTATTCTGCATTGCGGCATAGGCATCGTTGTTGAAGGCCGTAGAATCAACCACCTCGCCATCGACATAGAGAATGATTCCATCAGCAGCCGTCGGCTCTGTGGCTCCTGCGCCGGCATCGCCGAGATATGTAGACACCAAAAAATGCCACCCGAAATCAACAGTGCCGTCTGACGTAGAGCTTATTGCAATCGTTGGGGTTCCAGTTGAGACATCCCAACCCACGCCATTGTTGTATAACGTAGCGACATCGGATGCAGCGAGTTCGACATCCCACAGCACGGTATTATCCATAATACCTTCCCATGAGTAATCTGGCGTTCCGCTATTGAGAAGGGCGCCTAAAGCGACCTCGCCTGTTCCATTTACCATGGAGACATAAGGGTCAGCACCGACACCGCCGTCCATGATTGAAGCGAAACTATTGATGTAAATCTTAACTCCCTGCCACGCAAGTGCTCCTCCCCGGCCATCGTATGTGCAAGTAACGAAATTCCATCCTGTCCCGACTCTCGTTAGTCCCCTTGCCGCCACCCCACTGCCTACATCCTCGTCTTCTAAGTTGACAACAGCACGCATGGATCTGTCTATATAAAGCATCCATTCTCGTCCGCCTCCACCAATATCCCACTTCGATAGAATTACCTGACTCGCTGCCGTGGCTGGCATCTTCACGAAAACCCATGACGTTATACTGAACGGAGAATCATTGCTTCCGTCGCCAAAGCTAAGGTTGGCGGCGTCGGGGACAATTACAGCGTCGGCTGCACTAAGGTCAAACGCCGTCCCCAGTTGCCCCGTAACCGTGATGTCCGCAGCATCGTTTACCTGAAGCAATCCATTATTTGCGCCTATACTATCTGCTACTGTCTTGGCCGCACCTGTTTCCCTGCAATCCCATTCAGACACCCCGCCGGCAACCACCGTCCCTGAATCCGAAAGTACAAGTTGTAAAGTTCTATCTGAGAGGATAGAGAACCTCCACTCCGTTACGGCCGTTCCTTCTCGCGCTTTAGAAATCAATACCTGCGCATCGGTGCCTTCCTCAATGAAAGCCCAACATGCCAAAGAAAACGCCGTGTCGTCGCTGTTATCCGAAAATGTAAAGTCGGCGTGATCGGCAACAGTTACCCCGTACTGACCATCAATATCAAAACATCCAGTCCCAACATGGCCGTCAGCATGAAGCGTGCCGACATCTACCGTAGCAGTCCCATCGTGACTATTGCCGGTATCGTCTACTACCGTAAGACCTGTAGTGTCGTTGAGCAGCCAGTGGGCAACCTGGTCGCCGGTCACCATAGTTTCGGTGCCCTCGTCAATGAGAATCTGCCCGCCATCCCTGTAGAACCGCATCGTCTTATTTTCCAATAGCAGGACATAGGAATCATCGACAGAATGCTCATACGAAATCACCCTGCCCACGGCCGTAGAATCTCCCTGTGTAGCGATATACTTCGTTCCCGGTCGGCGAAATACCGGACCCTGTGTCGTAACCAGCATGTTCTCGACTGTCCGGGCACTCGACCTGTATTTTGCGAAATCTATGCGGGCTTCCATAAGCGGGCTTATTTGGCCCGTGTTGAAACTCAGGTATGTCGGACTAAAATTTTGTGTCGTTGTCAGCATTAACAATAAGGCGCTGATCGCTAATTTCTTTACCATGACCTGTTCCCTCTCGGCGATGGAGCCAACGTAGCCGTTCTGCCGCCTCTGTAATCGGTCTTTTTCTTTGAAAACTTATTCGACTGGCTCTGATTGTTCCTGATCGCTTGCTTTAGGACAAGTTGCTCGTATTCGGAAAGCATAGCCGCCCTGAACTCCGGGTCCCTGCCTACGGAAGAAGCTATCTCGGCTGCGAGTTTGGTTGCCGCGCTCTCTTCAAATCCGGGACTATACAGGTCGAAGTCAGTTTGATCGATACAGTATTCGACATAAGCACTCTCACCGTCCTCATCGGTCTTCTCGTTACTGAGGAGAATGAAGCCGTCGCCATCGCGGTTCAGGATCGGGGTGCACTGATACTCTTCTCGGACGCCACCCTGGTTGGGGTCGAAAACCTCGTCAGTCTGCCGGACCATGACAAAGTAGTCGCTTGGGAGAGCAAAGGCAAACGACCACGCCCCTGTCTCTGGGGCATAACTGACAATGCCAGTGTTCGCCTCATGGCTCCACGTCGCGTCTACGCCCACCGTTGCAATGGTGAATGTCTTATCGGTCACGTTCGCAATAGTCTCGGTTGTGCCGTTCAGGGACGCTATCAGTGCCCTTGTGACGTCAGCATCTTCGTCGCTATCCTGCTCGATCTCGGCAAGGAAAACCGTATCACCATTACTCCTGAGATGATCTTCCTTGGTGGTTATGGTAACAACGGTGGCGCTGACAGTAATCGACTCGATAGCAAGGTCGTGTTGCTTCAGGTCCGGGCCTAAACTTGCGAATTTCCGGGCCTCTGGGAAAGACCCCTTTTTTGCAGCGGCATCGGATATAACTTCTCTCCGCACAAACGGCCATGCAGTATTGATCGCAGCAGACACCGGGTCGGCGTTGGCAGTGAGTAATGCGGTGGTAATAAGACCACTACCGCCTATCTGGTCGCCAAAGCCACCGAGTTTTGTGCCCGCAAGGTTAGCGAGGTCAGCGAGAACCTTTGCCATGATTAGTACCCCGTCATAAGTAGTTTCGTATCCGCATTAGTGGCGGTGGTTATGATGACCATGTAATCACTCCCCTTCAGGTCAATCTCCGCCTCTGCAACTGTGTCGTCAGCAGGGGAAATCACTGACCACGAAGAACCCCACGATGCCGCAGTTATTACAAGCGTGTCGCCAAACTCGAAATCAATAATGTCGGTGGCGGCATGTTTGTACGCATTACTGGCAAGAACCTTCTTGGCTCGTTTTATAGAGACTGTCTCGGAGCTTGTAAATACGCCCGTAGCCGACCTGTACGTAACAGTGCCCGCTGCGGTTCCAGCCGACCATGTAGACGCTGTTTCGGCGATTGAGACAATTACGGCCGTCTCGCCACTGTCATTACCCGTAACAGTGTCGCCGGGTTGTGGGACATATCCCGCACCATCGGCACCGCCGAGCGTAAACGTGATCTGGTCGTAAATCGTTTGCTGTTGCCCCATCACCCAATCAAATTGACCGATGAGAGTTAGTTCGCAATCCTGACCGCCGCCAAGAGTACCAAGATATATCAGGTGTGTAGCTGTTCCGGCGTTAGTTATGCCCACAGCCCTGAACCTCCCTGTGTTCCATTTAGGGGGGATGCGAAATGTGGATATATTCGTCTCGTTCGCGGCGTTGGCAAGAATGAGGGCATCGGATAGTTTCTTCGTTCTCTCGGTAACGGCCCATGCATTCGCTTCCGTATCCCCCGAGTTTTCAGTTTCGACGATAACCCAAGCATTCTGCATCGTGTGCAAAGCATTGCCGTCTATCTGGCTCACAGAGGTCAAGGACGCCGCCGCACACAGACCGAATACGAGCACTGCCGTCGAAATCCATATTAACTTTTTCATTTTGAAACTCCCTTAATGTATATTTTGTCTTGTTCTACGATTACCGGAATATCTGCCCCGTGGGTTTCTTTGGCCTATTACCTCACGGCCCTTGCCGCCGTGGTAAAGATACTTGGCTTCCTTGGCGGTCAGTTTTATGGGGAATAACATTACATTATCTATTGCTCCCTCCCATGACCTATTGCTGGCGGCATTGTCGCCGATTATAAGCGAATCCGCAGCGTCAGATGTTTCGTCTTCACTGCCCGGCACCTGATCCGTTGATACTGCTACCGCAATACCGTTTACAAAAACAGTTGGAACATCTGCACTTTTGTCAGCAGTATATATCACAACAATATGCTGCCATGCTTGTGAGGCAATATCAAAAGACCATATACCATCGTCGCCAGTAAAAACGTGGGAAAAAGTCAAATTGCTAAGGGCATCGTTTGCTTGCAAAAACCATTGCTCTTTACCAATAGCTCTGCCAAAGTTATTTTCGCCCTTGCCCATAGTTTTCAACCAGATACTTATCGACCCTCCGGCCCCGGTGATGAAAATATCATCAATAGCACTGGCGCTTCCACAACGTACCTCGTCATCAACAGCGTCAAATGTCAAGGCGTTATTCACTCTGCCAACCACACTCTTAGTGTCTGTGTTCGCGGAAGATGTGCCGGTGTTGGAACCGATACTATCGACTACGACAGTCGTTGCGGCATTATCGTTCAGTTTCCACCATGCGACGAGGTTGCTATCGAAGCGTGCATAGCATATTCCCGATAAGAGCAGTAGTACCAAAAAGGATCGTCTCATGTTCGTACTCCTTAAAAAAAGGCCCGGGGGCCGAAGCCCCCTGAGCCGTTAAAATTAGTTACGGCGTAACGGCAGGAGGTGCAGCATTGCCCGCTGTACCTATAATTATCCATCCAACCGTATCAACAAACAGAAATGTTACCATGTCGCCATCGTCAGCCATGTCAATAGAAGTGTATCCGGTAGCTGTGTCTGGCGTAATGACACTATTGCCTCCATCGGTGTCGTGGTTGACTTGAAGAAGTTGTCCAGGCACACCGTCCGGTATACTCAATGCCTCTGCTCCACCTTGACTTGCAAGAGTGATTTGAACATGCGTTATAGGTAACGCACCGGGGCCAGCGGCATAGTCAACTGCGCCAGGGGCTGCGTAAATTATATCGCCAGTATCATTCGGGAGCGAAATTATAGCATCTGCCGAAGCATTATTTACTGCTATAGTAGTTTCAAATGCGTCTGCTATCGTGCCCTCGAATATCAACTGGCCTGTACCGCCGGTTACTGAGTTGACAATCTCTGGAGCGTTAGTTGCCAGAGTAGAAGCCATTACCGCAAAGGTGTCAGCGGCAGCGGCTGGGAACGTCCAAATAACATCGGCACTTGGGTCAGTAAACGATATCTGTGTCTCGTGATCGTTTGCCGTACCCTCTATTTCCCAAACCTCAGTAACAGCACCGCCGAAGAATTTAATATCAGCAGAAGTGAGTACCATTTCATCGCCAGCGGCAAGCGTAATGTCTCCGGACGCCCCGCCACCAGTAACAACAACACTGCCAGCAGTAGCAGTCACTGCGATACCGCCCACGTCGGACAGAAGGGTGACGGAGTCTGCTCCTGTGCCTTGATTAGAATGGATAGTGATAAACTCATCGCTGCCACCATTAGTCTCAATCCGGATATCCTCGCCCTGATTAGAAGTAGTATAAAGACCAATGCCACCAACATCAGATTGTAACTGGATAGAAGCGTCATGCTGTGTGGCAGCAGCAACACCAGTGCCTTGATTGGCATAGAGGTTGATGCCGCCCGCGCCGCCAGTAGCGTTTTCCTCAAGGTGTATCGTATCGCCAGCATTTTCGGTAGCGGTCAGCAGTATCTTTCCGCCAACGGCGTCCAGGTCGAAATCATAGGTCGCAGCAAGGTCAATGTCTATACCACCAGCGGAGACAAGCCAGATACCTTTCGGATCGGCTTCACCAGCATCGAGGTAAATAGAGCCGGCAGAGATATCAATATCAAGGTTCTTGCCTGCACCATCGTTGTCGATGGTAATGTCGCCAGCAGTAACGTCAATATCCAGACTGCCAGAACCAACATCCATGTCGATTCCGCCCGCGGCATCGGTAGTAGCAAGCCAAATCGCCTTCGCATCAGCTTGTCCGGAGTCAAGATAAATCGAACCGGCAGCACTATCAATGTCAAGGTCTGCACCAGCACCACTTATGTCAATGTTGATCGTATTAACTGCATCAACGTCTATCTTGTATCCGGATGCTATTTTCATAACACCAGTGGCGTGATTGGTTATAAGACTTAACGCATCAACACCTGTGCCTGCACCAGTCAAGATAAGACTTGCATCAACAGTACCAAGTTGGGCGATAGACAAATCCTCTGCACCAGCGTCGGCTGTCAGTAAGATGTTCGCTGCCTCGGCGTCAAAGGTGATATCTTCAAGACCCGTCAACCTGTCAAGGGCGTTGAACTCCAGCGTGATCGCAGACGTGTCACTTGAGAACCCGATGATATTTGTTCCTGACAGGTCGATACTGAAATCTTCCTTGTCGTTGCTGCTGAACTGAAAAATATCATCTGTCGTACTGTTGTCAATCGCATCGCCGCTTGTCATTGTGAGAATGCCGGTATTAGCCATGCTGAAATTGTCGCCAAGCAAGTCTATCGTTCCGGTTGTACCATCAACGAACAATCCTGCACCGGTGTTACTTGCGGCTACTACCACCTCTATGCCATTGGCGTTATTGGTGGCATCGTTCGCATTGACAATAAGCGCTGCGTTATCGTCGCCAAGACCAACGGTCAAAGTAACAGCCGTCCCATCCACATCAATAGCAAAACCACTATTGTAGGCATCGTCCAGTGTCCCGGACTCGCCCGGACCAACCCCGGAAAGAGTAACCGTTGCAGAGGCACTGCGGTATTTTATTACATCGCCGGTGGAATCATACCACATATACCCCTCGATTGAGTAAGAGGTCGTCCCCGGCAAGAAGAAGAAAAACTCCTTCCCTACAGTCGAAGCCGCCGCAGAATCAGCAATGAAGAGGTATAGCGGGTCGAGCAGCTTATTGCCCGACCCGAGATACGTTTTACCGTCAAGATAATCCTGAGCGGTGAAAGTTGCGTGCGCCTGCAATGTAATTAGCAGGAGCACCGCGATTACAATAAATTTTCTCATTTCAAAAACTCCTTAAAGGAATTACATTTTAATTACAGGCTTACGCCTACTACGGCTGGCCAACATCACTGAACAATACCTGGCTTCCACGGAAGTCCGAGGCCGGGCCGTCTTCGAGCCACGCGTCGATAACAAAATCACCGTTGGACGTGCTATTCCTGAACATCAACCTGATATGACGATTTTTGATGTCATACGGAAGTTGTCCACGGTAGATCCACGCACCCGCCAGTAACAGCCGGGCATCCGTGCCTGCAATCTCCGCGCCATTAACACCGACAAGAGGCATCTGAATTACGTGCGTCCATGTTCCGACGGGAGCGCCTAAGCCATCGTCGGCGTCTGACTGCAATTCGATACTCAGAGTATCGCCCGTGTTGGTTGGTGCTGTGTTCGTGCGAATACAGAGGTACGGCGCGTGTTGGCCCACCCCGATTTTCGGGGTAGTCTGCGCCAAATCGATAGTATTGTCCGAAGCCGTATCGTCAGCAGAAATTGTCTGCCCGCCATCATCTGTGAATTTACCTAAAACTTCATGAGCACCCATAAGATACTCCTTTCAAAAAAAACATTGTTTTCGTTAAACTGCCGCTACTAAACTGCCGCAACAACGGTTTCGTCGATATTGAGCGCATCCGTCTTTCTGATCAAAATGTCCCCGATACGGTGCAACGGGATACCGTAGATGTTGTTGGAATCATAGATCACATTCTGCTTGGCTTCAGCCATGACTTTCAAGAAGGTCATCATGCGTTTCGGAACATACATAAAGATCTGTTCGCCGCCCTTAAACACCTCCTCTTCCGCCTGGAAAATGAGTTGCAGGAAACTGGCGTCAAGGGTATCGAGGGCTGATGCAATATTCCTGACTCTGGCAACAGCCCGCATATCGACAACGCTCAGGCCGAGTTTCCACTCGAATTCTGTACGCCATGTTTGGCGTGACTTTCTACTGGCATCAACCTTTGTGTAAATCGAATCGGTGCCCTGATATACCAGCCCGGAATCCGCCTTTTCAATGCCCATCATCGGGTCATTGATCGGCGTAATGCCCTTGATCTTGTCGAGTCCGTGCTGGATGAGCCAGACAGACATCGAATCGACGCCAACGGCTCCGGCGTCGAACACAAAGGGATCAGCACTGTCGCTGGACGGGTCGGTAGGGTCTGTCGAGTCCGGGACATTGTACCGAACGTCGAGCCCGTCGAACTTCTCAGGCGTAGCAACGGACGTTCCATAGAACATATGATTCGTAACGCCTTGGCCGAAACCTTCCATGTGCCTGTCTTCGACTTTGGCGCGGAAAGCGAGCTTGTCCGGCTGTAAGTCGAGAACGTGTTTGGGGATATCGGCACGGTCAACAAAGATACTGATGTTTTCCTTGAACTTATCCCACTTTACCGTACTCGATGAATGCCCTTCACCGACATTGATAATCTGTGGGGTGGGCAGGGACGTCTCACGCGCACCCTCATCGGACAAAATACCCGTGGCGGGCATGATCGCCAGATCGAATAAGAGGGGATTGTTTTCGGTGAGTGTCTCGGCCCACGGCACGAACTTGCCGTCCTGGACAAGTTTCAGATTGTCGATGAGGTTGTACCTGGTGTCTAAACCTAATTCACTCATAACTATACTCCTAAAAAGAATTTTAACTTGTTCTTTTCGGGAGAGGTGTCTCTTGCGAGGCTCTACCTTACACAACTGACTATGCGGGTCGGCTTACTTTAAGCCAAGCATCGGGTCCAACCTTAGTTAGAGTGTCCAAATTTTTTCATTCCATAAAACGGTATCCCTCTCAGGGCGTTTATGCTTCTACAGTTTTCGGTTGAAGTAACTGCCGCGAACCGATAGTTTCGTTTTTCCACTTGTCGGACGGATCGCCCCATTGATCGGGACTTTTCGGCCAGCGGGTCTTTTTCACTTCATACGGCGACGCACTCTTCGGCGTACCACTGCCACCAATCCCGTCGCCGGTTTCGGTTGTGCCTTCAGTAGAATGCTCTGCCAATAGGGTCAGTATACCCTTCGCCATTACCAAGTTTTTTGTAAGTATGCTATCAGCCATCGCGTCGGCAACCTCAGCGGACTCCTCAGCCGACAAGCCCATCTTGTTAATGATGGTTCTATGCAACAACGCTGTAAGTTCCTTGACCTTTTCTTCGCCCTTGAAATGTGCGATTAACCCGTCGTTGCACTTTTCAGCAGCCGCCAATTTATCTGTTTCCTGTTTGTTGGCAAACGCCTCTTGTGCATACTTCGTCAGTGGCCCATTATAGAAGGCGGCCATCTCCTGAATGTGAGACATGGGAATGCCTTTTTCGATAGCCCAATTCTTGACCATCGACACAAAGTTCTCATTGACCGGCGCGCCCTCGGCAAGCCCTGTCTTGAAATCAACATCTTTCATAGCTTCGACATCTTTGGGGATGTTAATGCCCAGCAGCCCTCTTGCCTGCGATGTGAAGTCAGCCCGTGACGCATCATCGGGCAGCTTGTCCATCGACTCAGGGCACTTAAAAGGCTTGCCCGACAACTTCATTGCATTAAATCCGCCGACCATCCCAGCTTGTTCTGTGGGGTATTTGCTCATTGCCGATACAAACGCTTCGCGGTTGTCTGTGTTTACGCCGTCGCCGTCAAAACTCTCTGACCAGTGATCGCCCATAATTTACTCCCTATTTGTTACATTTCTTATGACATAGCCTTAAATTCGATTCTTCATCAGTCCCACCTTTGCTCTTTGGAACCAGATGCTCTATTGTCGCCATTTCTTCAAGCTCGTCTGGCTCAGGGTTCAGTATCATACGTTTGTCGCACCAATGACAATAAGGGTTCTCTGCAAATATCTTGCGCCTAAATGCTATCCTGACGCCACTCCGGCCCATGTCACTCCTTCAGGTCAATAATAAACTCGGTTACCCAATACCCGTCGTCGGATACAACGTATTCCTTGATCCGGGTTACCCGCAAGAGCTTGCCCTTGTAGATGCGCTTGCTGATCTCTCTGTTGAGAAACTCGTCGTCGCGTTGGTCGCGCACCGCATCGGCCAGGAACGTCGGACGCTTCTTGATACGATTGACCATCTTGATCTGTTTGGGGTCTGCCGTAGAAGGCTTTGGGTCAACCGGATCAGGTGCAAGGCGTTTGAGCAGTTTGCACAAAACGTTGTAATTCGCAGTCTCGTCAAAGTCAAGGTCCGGGATCGCCCGCAGTGCCTCAATCACTTCTGTTTTTTTCATACGTGCCATTGTTATTCTCCAATAAATTATTTCTTCCTGTCAATTAAAAACTGCAACCCTTGAAACACTATTGCTACCACAGCCACGACGATAGCATACCAAAACATCTTCTCCGGCGGAGCATCCTTTGCCATTCCGAAAATACCCTGCACAACCATTGTGCCCATGAATAGCTTTTTGCTTACGCCGTTACTTGTTGCGTTGTCAGCCATTATGTACCGGTACAGTTCTTCTTAGGGTTATTTCGTGCATCTCTATTTTCTCTCCGGTTCTATCATAAGTATCCCGAGCATAATCTTTTCCGCACACTTTACAGGCATATACCCACATCCATTTGTCGTAGCCCGCTTCACGCATTTCTATTCCAGCTAATTTGTCGCAACAAGTGAACTCTGCCATTATTCCACCGCCTCCACTGTTCCGCTTATACTATCCGCAGGTCGTGTTTTAGACAGAACGTATTTCGTCCTGCATATACCGCAATAGAACGTAACTGGCCATATATCAAGCCCACCAACCGGTATTTCCATTGCTGGTTTGTTGCCACACTCACAGCCTATGGCGATATCAACAAGCTCATAATCCCTGTCCCGTTTACGCTCCGCCTCTTTAATATCAGGTCGGCATTCAATCAACCTTGCGAACGCTGCAAAAGACAGGGCAAGCAACAGGATTATTGCGATGTTCTTTTTCATTCCACCGCCTCCACCAACATCAACTTCTCCATCCCCGACTCCAACGCTTCCAGCCGCATCGCATTCGGGTCAACAGCCTCTAAAGCAAGCACCCGCATAGCAATTATCTTGAGTATCGCAGCGTGCTTGTCGAGTACCTTGTTTTGCACATAATCCAGCCTTGCGGTGTTGTCGTTGCCGAAAAAGTCCTGATGGTCGGCAGGGAGTTCGCCTTTGCCCCAGACAGGAGGCTCGACTATGTTTTCCGGCAACTCGAAAGCATTAGTTGTTGGACTGGTATCAATGAAGATCGGGGGTTGCTCGACTTGCTGCGATTCTTTGCAGCCGAATATACCGCCCATACCAAACAGTATCAGGATTATCACTATCCACCTTGCAACCGATGTCATGTCCGATCTGCTCATTGCGTTCTGCTCCTAATATAATCGTCTACAATCCTTTTGAGTATCTCAGTAAAGAATATCTGGGCCGCTTCGTTCATATCGGCGTCGCCGGTTATTTTCAGTTCATCGCCCTCGAAACTCAGTACTAACTCACCACCCGATTCTGTACCGATCGTCAATGTATCGGGGATGTCCCAGTCCTCAGTAAGCCAAATCAGGTAATCGTTTGGGTCAATCTCAACGGTCTCCGCTTGGCCCACCCATGTATCAAAATCAATCACTGGCGTTTCTACGTCAAACTCAATATCCGGGGCCATTGCTGTGTCGGCATCGATAACAAGATCGCTGTATGGCACTCCGACGGCGTTACTCGGGCCATATATCGCCGATGAATCGTGAGGCTCGGTACCGATCTCGATTACATCGTATGTCACATCAGATGCGTCAAAAACAATCGGTTCGGGCTCGTGTACCTTGCAGATATACACCATCATATCGCCATTTTCGTCACGCTCTACCCGACAAAAGTCGTCTGGGTCGCATGGAGTCCCGTTCTCTCCGGCGACAGCAACAGGGTCGGCACATGCTTCCGTTTTATCCTCACACCCACCGATCATCACGACCATAAACAATAGAATTACCACCAACACTGTTTTCATGCTCATGCCGTTGTCCTTTCCGCCATAGACAGCTCTTGACGAATGCGATGCAATTCGCACAAAACTTCCAGCCTTCCTTGCTTGTCAGTACACTCGCCGTACAAGGCTGTCAATTCAGTCTCGATGTCAAGGGGCAGTTTCATTATCTCGTCTGTGATTGCTTCTGCGAGGTCGGGATCCATAGTTTTGTTCTCGTTCTTTTTACTACACCATCCTCGTGCAACTGCTCCCAAAACTAAATCTCTTCTTTTGCTCATATCTAACTCCTTGTAATCGCTTTAGCCACCATCTTCGTAAAAGACCATCGGGCCTTTCTATCGCGTTCTAACAAGTCATGCTCGACCATCCGGTAAAAACTGTCTTTGTCTTTGTTGTCGTTGCCTATCATCAACATTACTTCCCGCTGCATCGCATTGTGCAAAGCCACATCTTCAGGCGTCTTCAACTGCCGGAACATCCCTTCGAGCCGGAAGGCAAGGAAACTATTGCCCGCCCTCTCGTATGCCGATGCTATTGCTTTGCCGTCAGGCATTAGTTCATTCCCGGCGTAATAATCAATGACTGCTTAGGGGCTTCCGGGGCACGGACCAACCGGAATACGAACTCGTCCCTGCTCTCTATGTGGTCAATCTTGATCGCGGCATTACTCCTGATGCTTTCGACATCGCTCGCTTTGACGACAAACTTGCCGCCCAACGCAGCTAACATTCGCCACATCGCACGGTTCAAGCCTGCCTGAGTTATTTGCTTATGCGCCATCAAGACCTCGCGTAATTATTCCATCCGGTACCGCTATCTGCCCTGGATTCATTATCGCCCGGATTACCATGCACTGACGAACATCGTCCCAGTCGCCTTTGAGCGTTGCCTTGTACGGAATCTTTTTCAAGTCATCGCCGCTAATAATCATTGCGCCACCCTGACGAATAACCATATCCCACAGGATACTATTGAAAACATGCTGCGGACTCTTCTTGCCCGTCAGGCGTTCCATTTTAATCTGGTGTGCTGATTTTATTTGCGTTACCATTATCCGTGCTTCCTACTACCACGCTTGCCCGGCTTGGCTTTCCTTTTCGCTTTGATTCTTTTCTTCTGAGTCCTTGTATGTCCGTGTAAACCCATTATTAGCTCCTAAGATTGTTCCTTTGTTAAGCAGTCTCGCATTAGCCCAACATGAGCATCATGCAACAATTCGGCAGCTTCAAATAAATCATAAGTACCATCACTGCTGTTCGTCTTACAAAACACTCTCAATTTATCTTTCTTGCCCGCCATGTTTGACGCCATTGGCCGTATGACAATCAAATCCTTATGCCTTCGGGCAAGTTCGTCAATCAACTCATCGTCCGGTTTGGTTTCCATTATCCCGCAATCCCCGCCAAAATACTATCCGGGTCAACTGGCCCGCTAACGTCCTTACTGGCCTTAGCCGCTTCAAGGGCAAACTGCTGCTGTTCCATTCGTGCCCGTGCCTCGTTCAATTCCGCGACGATCTGGTCATACTCATCTTCCGGCCTCAGGTTCTTTAACGGGAATCCGACGGCCCTGAGAATGTCCTGTGCCGTAGGATATTCGCGTATTGCATTCTTGAGGTCCGGGTATACCTCAAACAGAGGAATCAATGCACTAAGACCATCGAGCATCGGGTCAAGTTCCTGTTTGACCTTCTGGGCTCTTGCCAGTGGGCCGATAAACACAGGGATAAGCGACATCAATGCTGCCTCTTTGGGCCCGATGATACCGGCAACGATCTGGAATATCTCGTCTAATCTCTCTGGAGCAAACGGCCCACGGCCCTGCCTTACAAGGATGTCGAGTATTCTCGCATCGGTATCTGCAAGGAATCCGGTCGTGTAAGTGGCGATACCCGGATTAACCTGGACAGCTAACTCAGCGGCAATCTTGACTATCTGCGCTACACTCGGTTGCTCCCTCAGTGTTGCTGTCAGGTCGGTGAACTTCAGGAATTGGTCTGTAAAGAACCATCGCTTGACCCGCTGAGCGTTTAGCTCCAATTCTTCTTTGCTCAGCCGAATGTCGCCAATCATGTCAAGGGCTCTTGGAGGGAACTTGTAATCTTCCCTTGATGTAAAGTTCAGCCCTTGCGCGTCGAAATCAATACTGTTCCTGTGATCTTCTAAAACCTGACGAGGTGGATGGTTTTTCAGATTGAGATTATCAAGCCCGTCAAGCGTGATCTGTTGCTGAGTAATGATATCATAGATAGCCTCAAACGCAGGTGTCCGGGATATGGCTTCATGGAACTTCTTATCGAAGTTCCATGTAACGAACGGGCGCGAGAAGTACTGCTCGGTCAGTAGAGGATCGTTCTTTCTGTCCTCTTGAGTCTTGGCCTCAAAGTAAACGCTTATCCACTCGCCGGCAGGCTTAGCAAACTCTGCCACATCCCAAACCGGATTGTTACGCTTGAACACTGCCCGGATAATCGTGTGTTCTTTGTAGTACGCCCCGTTATCAATTCCACTGACGAGTTGCCTCGACAGCTTTTCTTTCTGCTGATCCTCGGTCTTGGCAAACTTATCGACAATCTTCTTGAGCGTCCAGTTCTCGTCTTTGATTATAACGCCTTCGGGCTCATTGTCGGGACCATAAAAGATAAACACCGTCTTATAGTGTTGGGGTTTAAATGTAATCGTGCCAGCAACAACATCGGACTCCTCGATGAACATCAAGGGTGAACCGATAGTAATACCGTCTTTGGTAAAGTTCGGCAAGACCCGGTAGAAGTTACTATTCTGATACGCCGCCGAGACGTGGCCTTTGACCTCTTGCAGCCATAGGTCAAGTTCGTCGACATCGTCAAGCTCGGTTCGTCTCGTCTCGTGTGCAATCCAGTCAGCATCAGCACTTACGAGTCCGCCCTGGAAGCCCCGCGACATTACCCCAACAGCCCACGGACCTACGCCATCGTATATGTTCTCGCCGAAAAACGTGCCATCACCATCAGGGTCAACATCACTGCCAAGGTCAGGCCGGAAGTAATCCACAATACTATCCCGGGCTCGGTTGAACTTGACGTGCTTCTTCTCGATCTGGGCCAGCAGGTCAAATATCCGGTCAAATAATGGTTTGTCTTGCCATTGTGGCATTAAAATACTCCTGTCAATCCGGGCGTTCCCAACTGTGGCTCAGCAAAGTCCCGTGTCAGGAGTGAGGCTTGCCGCCGTCGCTTCCGGTTGGCTCTCGCAGTCTCGGTTCCCTGGTCAACGGAAGTCGCAGTCTTTTTCGGGGTCTGGGCTTGAACCGATGGGATACCAATATCGCCCCCACCGCCGCCAAGTCCTAAAACGTCATCCGTCGTATTCACGCCTATGCGCTCCTTCCATTCATTATGCTATCCTCTTCAATCTCTTCTTGTACGCCGTGTGCCCGGATTTCTTCGGGATGGCCTGCTTTGTCTCACCGACACGTTCGCCCTGAATACTGGCTGTACGGTAAACTATCGCAACATACATAAACCCCGAACCACCATGTGAGGCCCAGTCGTGCAACGGTTGTTTGTCGTAAGTTCCCGTGTTCTCGTTCCATTGTGCGCGGTACATTTCAACTGACTTAATGCCGTAATCGCACTTCTCTATGTCAAACCAGCATCTTCGTATAATCTCCTGTGCTTCCTTTATCCCTGCATCAACGGAACACCGGGGTATGAATTCAAAGGATATTCCTGCGTCTTTAGCAACGTCGGCAAATTCCCTGCCTGTCTGCGCGCTCTTGCTATTGGGCCCTTTGGGGGCAAAGTCCCATGGCGCATAGTGTTTCCCGTAACGATATTTCTTTTCTTGCAGCATTAAGGCGTAGTCGGCAACCCCAACCCCCTCTTTGTCGATGTAGAAGTCTATAAGCCGGATCTCCTGCCCTATGAACTGCACGAACCATATCGCCGTATGCTTATGGCCGATGTCCCACACGGTATGCACTTCAGTGTGTCGCTCGTATTCTACTATACAAATCCTGCCTTTTTCCCTCGCAATCGCCATTTCGGGCCCGAAGTAAGCACCCTCAATGCTGGCTTTGAACGCCTCATCAGGCGTGGACGGGTGCTCACGGTACATCAAAAGCTTTAAACCCTTTTTCTTTTGGGCATACCATGCCCGCTGCCCGTCGCTGAATTTGAGCGATAAACCAGTTTCCAGCTTGTTCAGATACTCATTAACGTCCATGGGCACATCTACAAAGCCTGGATCGGTCGTGTTCTTCGGGTCCTGAAACCATGCGAAGAAATGAAACCTGTAATCCATCGGCCCAAGTTCTTTACCTTTAAGCTTCAATTCCTCGGCAGCTTTACACCGATCATAAAAGTCGCCGGCACTGCCCTCGGCAGTCGATTCTATTGTAACGAACCCGCCTTCATGGACCGTCTCAAGCGTCCCAGACCGTATCTCAACCGCTCTTTCGGGGGTCTTGGCACATATCTTGCCATATTCAGAGATGTGGACCCACTGATAAGTACCTGACCGCAAAGACGTTGCAACCATAACACTTGAATTATTGCTCAGGATGAGTTGGCCGGCGTCGCATTTAATCGGGGCCAATTCATCTTTTATACGGTCCGGAAGGTTATTGTATGGGTATTTGATCTTATCCCGAAATATCTCACCAGCCGCCTGCATGTTATGGGCAATAATGCCGCCCTTGGTATTGGGCTTGAATAGCGCCATGTCCAGCATCATAATGCAGCAGAACGTCGTAATGCCATGCTGACGGCTCTTGAGGATGATATTGAGCCAGTGCAGGGCATGGAAGAACATAAGCTGTACGGCCCGGCAGCGGAATTTGACCCGCTCCCCCTGCTCATTAGTGACCCAATAGAGGTTATTCAGCCGCCAGAGGCGTTTCGTCCTGTTCGCCTGCCATTGCTGCTCAGTCATCCAGGCAACCCCCCATAGTTCTCGCCCATATAATCAAGAAAGTCCTGCGTGTCGCCGGATAGAGAAAGACTCACTTGCTCTTTAACCTTACCCAGACATCTGTCCAGGACTTGTTGTGCCGCCCTCGTGTCGCCTTGTTTGGCTTTCGTGACTAGTATCTGGGCAATCGCCCTAATATCGTCATCAGATACCGCATTCTTGAAGATATCCGCCTGCTCCGTTTTGCGTTTTGCCTCCGGCGACCGCTTACCACTGCCCGCTGTATTGCCCTTGGCGAACTGACCTTTGTTATTTTTCCCGTTAAGGTGCAGTTTCTTTGGGTCTTTAGGCAGGGAACGCTTGTGTTTGGGCGGTGATTTCTTAGCTTTTGCGGCTTTCTTCTTCGCCATATCCACAATATACACCCTTCGTGGCGGTATGTCAACCCAAATGTTGATAAATTTATACGGACGTGTTGTTTTTTGGCATCTTTTTCGATAAATCTGACTTTTCTTCGTTATTTTCTAAAGTCGTCCTTGACAAGTGTCCGATATGTGATATAGTATAGTTAGTGAGGCAAACGGATAACTGAGTTTAATTTGAGAGGTGTATTGTGGAGCATACAAAAGGACCGTGGATAGAAGAGCCCGCAATGAGTTCATCGAAGCATGTCAGAGATATCTTGCAAGCTGGCGGCAATATTGTTTTGGCTATGGTAGGCGGCGAAGTACAAAGCGAAGCCCTTGCCAACGCTCGCCTCATTGCTGCCGCACCTGATTTGCTGGCGGCGTGTGAGACCGCCTTGGGGATGCTCACGCATGTTGCGTGCATTCAAGGCTGTGGCGGGAGCGGGGCTATCCAGATATCAGAAGACGATATCCAGCAATGTCAGTGGTGCGACGAATTAGACTCCATTAAAGCCGCTATCGCCAAAGCCGGAGGTTAACATGGGCGAACACTGGACATATCGTGAATACCTGCTGGCTGCGTTGCTGGCGTGGATAGCATTACTTTAATTGAAAGGGATGGAAGATGATCGACTGGAAAAAAGGGACACAGGCAGAAATCGAATTGGCTGCGAAGATCGCTAAAAGGGCGGTCAAGCTGTTGGGCCAAGGCACAGTTGCTATGTTTTCGATGGACATACAGGCCTGCCATACTCACGGATGCTGCTTAAAACTTGTGGATTTGCTAAGAGCCAAAGACGGGGATTTCCTGCATGACGTGTGCGGTATCAACCAGCATATTAACCGTAACACCGGCGAACTCAAAGACTTTTTCTTGCCCCGTTATGCTGTATGCCAGTAAGCCTTCACCCGCGCCCGTGTCGCCGGCGGGCCAGGGTAATGGCTTATTATATTTTTGAAAGGGTAAGGAAATGCGTAAACTCTGGGTTTTTGGATTAATTTGGACAGTTGTGTTTGCAGTATTTGCTATCGCTTGCTTGTATTCCGGTCGCCCCGCAGCGATACACATCCCATGTCTGTGTGTTCAACTCATCATCGGAACGAGCTTTGCTGTTGCACTCAGTAGAAACTAAACTTCCCTTTCAAGCCCTCTCTCGGCCTGTTGCTGAGAGGGGGCACTATTTAGGAGAATAGGATTATGAAAGACAGCCACGATTGGGCCACAGTAGCAAAATGGAGCAGGGTTTGCGCCGACGAAGCCCTGCATGAATCAAAGCAATATGCCCTTGCCGGCCTGCCAGCACATGCAAAAGCGCAGTTTCGGCAACACAAGATGTACCGGGAAGGCGAAAGAACCGCACGCAAAAAGCTAAAAGAGCAGAAAGCGAGAACCAAATGAAAGACTTTCACACCATCACAGCTATCGCCAAGGATGCAGGCGTAGATCGGTGGTTGGTCAAGCAGGCCGCTATTCGGCTCAAATTGGTCGCTGTCGTTAAGCTCCACAGTAATTACCACCTGTACGATAACGAGCAGCGGGCATTGATTGAGGATGATCTGAAGCGGATCACCGAGAAACACCAAGCCGCTAAGAAGGCTGCTCGTACCCCAGAATGAGGGTCAGGACGTGAAATGCATCGGTCAACCTCACATGGCCCAGCTTTTCGGCCTTTTTGTATTCTTCGCAAGCCAACAGATATTCTGTCTCCGCGTCGGTATAGTTGCGATCGTGGAAGCTGTGAGCGCCTTTTTTCTTACCGGTCATTTCACCTTTCGCCATTTACCATCCCTCACAACCGATCCGTCATGCAGACGGTAGAGGGGTGAGCCCGTGGCAAGTACAATATCCTTGCACAATCGTCGCGGCGACCGAATCAACCTCTTTTTCAAAACGCCCATATCTACTGCCCACGATTCTACATGCTCTGAACAGATTTCACGGCCATTGTCGGCCAGCCTTGTAGCCTTGAGTAACCATAGAGGCATTATGTATCGGAACAGGTCGCGGAAAGCGTAGCCTTTGTTCGCATCGACTCGTCTCTGAGCTTGTCTTTTTGCCCATGTAAAACTTCGGTTCCATACTTTAGTCTCTGGCCCATCACCTCTTGCCACTTCATGCTCCGTATAATACCAGTTCTCCGGATGGTCAAGCACGCCGGACGCGGGGCGTACTACCGTTCCATTGTCGTCGCCTCTGGTTGTGGAAGTCCAGCATTGGCCCATATATCTATAGGTATATATCTCGTGCGCACCATTCAAGCCTTTTGCCTCAAAGGTCCAAGCATTCATTACTTTGTCGTCCCACGGTTCCCACAGCGACGTATGGCTCACCGGCTCCGTCCCCATGTTCGGCAGCCACGTCGCGGCGGCAATGGCACGGTTGAGCAACTTTCGCTTATTTATGTACCAGAGTTCACGGACTTTTACTGTATCACTCATCTGTCATTCTCCGCAGTCTCGATAGTCAAATGGGTAGCAGTTCATGTTAATTTCTCCTTTTCGGGAAACGTAACCTCGTACAGCTTATCAATTCCAAGCAAAATAGCCTTTATGGTTTTTATGGGAACCGGCACTTTTGCGAGCCCCTTGCCTACGGTGGGAGAGGCTTTTTGTATCATCGCAAACATCATCGCCTCACTAAGCCCTGTTTCCCTTAACGCGCATACTCCGGCTTGGATTTCTCTTATTGCGACCTTGACATCTTCCATTTTTTTGATAAATTCTTTTTTCTGACTTTGCCTGTTCATGTCTGTTTCTCCTGTAAGAGTTCAAATGTTTTTGTGTTCCAGTGATGTAGAGCGTTCACGTTCCCGCCGCCCTCGTCCGCCGCCCTAAAGGCACATTTTTTATCCGACCAGAAGATATGAAGAACACGTTTGCTCGTGCAAGACTTTATTTTGTCTCCATCATATATTTCATGGCCATTGCAATCTTCCCGCCCCGTACTCTGCCCGACGCTGGATGGGATGACTTCGGACGATGCGTAAAGATTGCCGTCCGGGTATGTCTTGCCCGTGTCATAGAAGATAAAACTCTTACCATCGGCCTCGTAGTACCACCCATGTATCCATTCCTCGTTAGCGACTTGCTTGCCTCGACAAAGTCTTTGCTTGCTCATGGTTTCTCCTTTAGTCTATCCGAAAACTTATAAATCTTATCGCCAACGCCATAATCCCTTTCATCGTCCACATCTTCCTTGGTTGCGATGTGAGGCACAATCAGTCCCATCTTCTCAGCCAGTGCCTGTATGTCGCAGCCGTCAGGTTCGAGCATATCCCAGCAGTATAGGCGTATTATGGGCCGGGCGAAGCCTTTGAGCCGCTCAAGCTCGCCCTGGAGCTCTTTGTACGTGGGATCGCACTTGTGTAGTTCGGGCAGGGTGTATGTTTCGCCACAATCGGAACAGGTTGACGGGCCATGTTCAGTTTGGTTCATGGGATTGCCACTTGGGCCGAACGTAGGCTCTTTATGCACTCCGAGAAGTTGTATGTTGTCGAAAGCGGTAGGTTTTTCCTTGCTCATGGTTTCTCCTTCGGTAGGGTTATTAGGCGCCAGTGGGTAAGGCCCTCGATCCCCCAACCCTCACTATCTGTTATTGTTTCTTTGCAATTCACATAATCACCTTTGAGATTGGGGATTCTTTGCTTTAAGTTTTCAATATACCCATCGACAAGCTGGCCTCTTTTCGGCAACCGTTCCTCCACAGGTATCCAGCGGTTCTTCTCTTGCTCGGTGGCGAGTTGGGCCTTCAAGCTCATTACTTTTGCATAGTGGTCGCAATCTATGCAGCCGCCCTTGTGGTATTCTTTTAGCTTGGCGAGTTCAGCCTCCAACATCAAGTATCCCGAAGCAGACAGGCCCCGGCCTAAACTTTGACCCTGTTTCTTGCAGGCCGCGATATTCTCTTGGACAGCAGATTCGGCCAACTGACAACGGCGATGCAATTTCCTGTTGGTTTCTCTGGCTGTGGCGAGTTCGTTATGCGCATCAACCCAAAGATTGTGGATGGTGTTCGTAACCCCTTCAAGTTCAAGGCTTTTTACTTCATGGCTTCCGTCGTTGTGCCGGTTAAGTCCTGTTAGTTTCAGTATTTCATCTAACATTTTTGATAATGTGTCTTTCATTTCGCACCTCCGCTTTCAAGTACCCACCCATTAGGCAATGTGAGTTTCACGGGCGGTACGCCCTCACCTTTGTACTCGTTAACTTTAATCTGTATGTCGCCGTTCGCCTTCTTGACGATAGACAGGTCGGAAAATTCCTTCTCCGTGTCGCTGTGGTAATAGACTTCTCCTGTCTCTGGGTTGTAACGGATTGTTGTCCCGCCACAACCCACCAGGCACGCCATGAGCAGGCATAGTATTGTTGTTTTCATTTGGGGGCTCCTTAAACTAATAAGTCGGCAAACGTTATTTTGCCTGATTCTATTTCGTCGATAATCTCATTTCCTGTCCGCTTAAAATCTGCTACCGTCGTCAGCCCTGCGGCTTTGCACCGACGAGCCGCCTCCTCTTTCACGGTTCTAAATTGGCCTTGCGTTAAGTTCCTATATCCCATTATTCATCTCCTAAAAACAATGTTCACCCATCCACGCCATCAGCAGGCACACCGCGAAGATCGCAAGGGCTGTTCTATTTGTCATTGTCGGCCTCGCTTTCGATTAGTTCGATTTCGTGAGGCCATACATGGTGCAAATGGCCATCTTCGCTTTCGATGACTATTCCGCCCAGACGGTCTACCTTGCCCTCGCAATCCGCCGCTTTTGCTCTATCCCCCGCATACACAGCCTTGCCGTTCTTGTCGGGGCATACGAAGCGGCGGTTCCATGCGGCGATGGCTTCGGCTTTGGTTTCTTTTTCAGGCCCTTCGGTCGAACATTTTTCGCATCTAACGGCAAAAGGATATGGGCTCATACCGAGGGCGGTCGTAACCAAGTCGGGCACGCAAAATGGGCAGTTTTTAAGTTCCTCACTCATTGCTATTGCTCCTTACACTTCCCTTACTTGGAACTCTTTCGGCCATTCGCCTATCACCTTATTGCACTTGCTATTAAGCGGGATCTGTTTGACGTGGATTTTGACATCTGCTACCCGGCATTGCTCCATCACGTAACGAATATCGTCCAGCGTGCAGAGCCTTGCTTTTGGGCCGGACTCGCAACCGATGAAAGCGTAGTCAACATTTTCTATAATCGCATTTTCTAAATCCCCGCTAAAACAGGATGAGTAATCCGGCTGGATGTATCGTCCTCCACCAGAGTTATCGCAGTTGGGACAAACAGGGACTTCCTCATCGCTGCCAAACGTCTGTTTACATGCCGGGCAAGTTGTGTCGCAGCCGTCACCATCTTCGCCCACGATCGGGTCTCCACAGCGCGGACACATCCAGAAGTTTTCAGTATCGAAAAACCTCCGGCACTGCGGGCAATAAAATTCGCCGCCCCAGAGTTGCCGTAAGTCTATTCGTCCCAGCAACGGCTCAAGGCTCAAGAACCGTTTTGCTGCCGGCGTCCGAATCAAGTCAGCTATACGCCCCACGTTGTCCTGGTTCTCCGGTGTTACGCCGAGGTGGAGATTTGGGAATGGATTGTATGGTGGATTACCGTTGTCGCCGTGGTTCACGCCATACGCTTCCATCACAAGCAATCGTGTAGTTATTCTGTCCTCGCCTATCGCCCTCAATGCGTCGCCAAGCTTTCTATGCCCCAACATTAACGATTGCACATATTCCCGCATCCGCCCCGCCCGCTTCGTCAAACACATAAACTGATGCTGTGGGCAAAGGGCCATGACTGCGAATACTCGATCTATCCACTCAAACGGAACCGACTCGTGAAAAAGGTCAGACATGCTACAAACAAATATCTTACGGGGCTTGCGCCAGTGCAGGGGTTTGGTTAGGGCGGGTTGGAAGAAGTTCACCGATCCTGTCCATTTGCCATTAGCAATTATTGTCCCATACTTATACGGTCCGCCTCTCGCATCTTCCATGTGCACCTGTCTGTTTGCCATTCTCTCGGCGTAGCAATTAGCACACCCCGCACTTATCTTGCTGCATCCGATGATCGGCGACCAGCTTTCGTCCGCCCATGAAATCTTAGTTGCCATAATCAGTCCTTCCTATCCTTGCCCTTCAATTTACCCTGATTGCAAAAACCAACACTTTTTCGTCGCCAAACTCCGGGTGCGTTATCCATCGAATATCATAGCCCCGCCACGGCCTCTCAATTCGCCGTGAAGTGTCGCCTTTTTTCGGGTAGCCCGACATCAATACGATCCCATCGAACAGCTTGCCTTGTATGCGGCCTTTCCAGTACTTGTTGACAAGCCGATACTCAAACTCTTTCACGCCAGCCTTGATTGCACCGAAATATTCTTTTTTCAATGGTAGGTACAATGTCATTTTGTCCGCCTATCCTTGCCCTTGAAACTGTGCGTAGCGCCGAACCACGTCTTTTCGTCGCTAATGTTCAGCATCTCCCTGGCTTTGCTCTGCTTTGTTTTGGGTATCAGAATATGGATACGCGGGTCGCCTGTCGATGGAGCCCATCTGAGATTTGCCCTGCCGATGCCCAAAGCGAATACTTCGTCCGCCCGATTCCTTGCAGACTCATCCGTAACGTAGCCGATATCGACTATCATCACAGAGGCATCTTTCGTCATTTCTACGTCCATCCAATCAATCATAATCCTGTTCCTTTCGCCTATCCTTGCCCTTGATTTCAACATTAAGCCGCATTGGTCAGCGCTTTTCGTATCTCAAATCTCAACTGCACCATCACTTGGTGGGTTGTTTGAGAATACACTTTCCAGATTCCACCTGTTCGCTGTTCGTGCCTTGCCCGGACCTGTTCGGCGATCTTCATTATGTTGCCCATCTTGATTATCACCGGGAAGAAATATCCTGCAACAAGCGTCCCTTGCCCGCCGCCCTCGTACAAAATAAACACAGAATCTTCAGGCACAGCAACATGTTCTTTCGGCGGCATGAAGCTGCGGGCCTTTGCCCGGAACGTCGAAAGCGCCGGGGCGTTGTATCTGGATTCCGACTTGTGTTCGCGTATAGCCCTCAAAGCAACATCCTCAGTCATGCCTTTTATGAAAAATAGCCAGTCCCGAATCTCTGCCGATTCAGGTTTCCATTTAGAGAACCGGCCCCTGACTTCGTTTTCGAGGAAGTTGTCGGCTTCGATGTAGTTCATATCTCTTCACCCCTTGCGGCATATTCGGCCCGTACTTGGCTGGCAGTTTTGTGTTTCGGGGACTGGCCTTCGTTCCGCGACTCCCAGCCAGCTAAAGAAGCCCGCCAATCCTTCATCTTGTTCTTGCCAACCATCCAGCCCTTTGAGACATAAAAGTTCAAAAAGCTGTTCGGGTCAACCGTGTAGCCTCTTTCTTTAATGAGAGATTGTATGTCCTCAAGAGAGGGTGGAGTGAAACGCCCTTCTCTCTCTTTCTCTTCTTTATATCCCTCTCTCTCTCTCTCTGGTGGTAAGAGTTTGGGCCGATTCTGTAGCAATTCCGTATCATCCTGTATCAATTCCGTATCAATACAGATAAACTCAGCGTCTATAAGGGGTTGCAGGTTTACCTTGCTGATGCCGAGACGTTTCGCCAGCCATTTGCCGCTCGGATACGGGATATGCTTGTTATAGTTTGCCCGCAAACAGGCCAAAAGCAGAAAAGTGAGCTTGGCGGAGTCCGGTAAAGCGTGAAATTTCTTAGGCAAACCGTCGGCGTCGAACTCGTCGATTATCTCGATCAACAGCTTTATCCATTTGGGCCGTCGGTCTTTGTAGTGCTGAAACTTGTTCCAATTCTTGATATTTATACGCATGATATACACCTATAGAAAAACCGGCTCAAGGGCTGCTAAAGCACTATCCCGGAAGATATGCACCCCTGGCCGGTCGGTAAACCTGATCGTGATTTCAGAATAGTACTTTAGCATACTCACACTTTACTAACTTCTCCGGGGGTTGTCAAGGAAATTCTTTGCGTATATCAACTATTTATCCCCATTGTTCGGCCATTGCGTCGGCTATGCCTGGCAAGGTAACGCTTCTTAGTTTTGCCCTGTCTTTCCCGGGAGACATCTTCCAGATACGGCCTTCTCTGCCGGCGACAAGTTTTGTTGTTCCCAGTTTACGCAGCCCTTTGAGCCACAAGCAGGTTGCTTTCGTTTCAGGATGACCGAATTGCCAGGGCTGGATGATTTGGTCGTATGTCCGTCCTATCTCTTTGACGGCATATCTGTGCGGAATCGGGTTTTCGATGGCAATATGGGGGATGTCCGCTTCAAGCAACCGCCGGAAAAACTGGGCGGCTTTTTCCATGTCGCCCCACAGGTTACGCTCATCCAGCCAGCGAACCCCTGAATTACAGAGACGGGTACACGGGGGATGCGCAATCATCAAATCCCACCGGTCAAAGTTCATGTCCCAGTGGTCAGGCTTGAGATACTTCAGCACATCACCCTGTATATGCGGCCCTGGCCTCTCGGTGGGCAGCAAATCACAGCTTATAGCATCATGCCCCTTGGCAATGAACGCATCGCGGACGATACCGCTGAACTCACATGCAATTAACACTTTCATTCTCGCTCCCGCTTCATATCCTGTCGTTTGCCTTTTCCTTGCGAATTGCACGAGCAATACTCATCAGTTCCAGTCGCTCGGCTGGTTCCCTGCACATCCATAAAAGAACTCCGGCAGCGATAGCGTCCGACTGGCACGCACCATCAGGTAGCATTTTGTCGAATAAATCCCGCTGCTTGCGGGGCAGAGACGTTCCTATTGTTTCCATGTTGCATCCTTTATATTAAGTTCACCACACCTTTTATCTGTCGGAATATGTCCGGGGCGTAGATGATTCGTTCACTGTACTTGGCGATCTGCCGCAGCCGGTTAGCGTCTTTTTTGGCCTTGCCCGACATGATAAGTGTTATCTTCACCTCTGGCCGGTACTTGGCGACCCGCTTAAACTTCGTAACGTCCTTGCCCTGCAACCAGCCTTTTGTCTCGTGGTATTCCAGTGTCCAGTCTTTGTTCAGTATGTCGAAATCCACAAGGAACTGCTTTGCGCCTATCGTCTCGTCAGGGAACAGGAACTTCGTCTGCTCGTATCGCCAGTCGAGTATCAAGTCTGATTCCTTCTGGAACTGCAAGTACATGGCCCAGTTGTATTCCAGCTTGGAACGAAACTTGTACGTCTTGCCGTCGATTACTGCTGTTGTCGGCTGGTTATTGTAGTCAATGTGTATTGCCATTCTGTTTCCTCTTTTGTGTGGCTTCCATGCGGCGGAGGTTCAGGATGAGTTCGGTGAGTTCGTCAAGTGTCAGCCAACACCACGGGCCCCCTGTGCATATCGACGCGATACCGCCGTTGCGATTTTCTAATTGAGCCTGGATTTTAGACGGCGAAGTACAGCCGGAACCGGGCATATCAAATCTTTCCAAGTCCTCCGCCATCGCCTTGAGGCCGTCGAATACTTTTTTAAGGGTGCCGACGCGGGTTGCGGGCGACATCCTCTCGTCCACATTAATCAGGCCGTCGCCATCCGAGAAAAATGCTTTCGGAGACCCCGGCAGGGTAGCCTGTGAAAGCACAACGAAACCACGGCCTTCGTCATCTATCCCTAAGTCCCAATGCCGCAATTCCGGCTTGTCGGCGTCGGCAAGTTGGGCCTTGAGATTTGCGATCTCGCCTGCGACACTGTCTGCGAACGCAGCCAAGGCTACAATCGACGCCTCCTTACAATCAATTTGATGCTGTATTGTTTTCTTGTCCATTACTGTTCTCCTAAAAGTGGGCCGGGCGAATACAAACGCTCGCGACGTGTCGCCCGGCCCTGCCTTCGTGTTATAAGTTTCTGCACCTGATAAACGTCTCGTCGAATGTTATGCCTACGGCGATAGCGCTCCACACGTCGCCTGAGACGCCGTACAGCGGCCCCCGCTTGACCTTCGTGCCTACCTGCGGCGTTTTGCCCCCGCCTGTTTCGGGAAACCTGTCGAGGATCGCTTGCCGCACGTTTGAGTCTTTCGCCCGGTTGTTCTTGCATAGGTGCATACAGACGCTATCGACTCCGTTCTCATGGTTCACTTGCTTGCGGTACACAAGATGCGTTTTGCTCAACCCGAAAGCCTGCTGGAATATCCCTACCCACCGGCAGGTTTCAAAAACACTCCTTCCGACCGCCATTCCGTAGCAGGCAGGCATTTCGATTGCCAAGATGGAAGCCTTAGCAGTTTTGATCACACCCAATAAACCGCGGTTGAGCACTTTGCCGAAGGCAATCAATCTCCCTGCCTTGTAAAGCACATATGCCGACTCGGTTGTGCCGGGGTCGATTGCCAGAATCGTTTCGTTCATAATTACCTACTCTTTCGGCGGCTTCGGTTGTTTCGTCTCTTTGACTCTCACCACGTCATCGCGGGGCTCGATCTCGATTTCCATGCCGTCAACCTTGAACTTGATCTTGCCGTCAGGCATCCGCTGCAATCCCGCTTTGTCAGCGAGTTCGCGGATGATCGTCTTTTGGGCAATCTCATTCTTCAAGGCTTCTATCCGGATCTTCTGATGCTTTTTGTACAGCTTCCCCGCCGCCTTGATCTCCGCTGCGTGTTCGCCGAGAAGTTCAAACAACTCTGTCTGTTCGCCCGGTTCCTTCTTTTTCTTTGCTGCCTTCTTGTTCTTTGCCATTTGTGTTCTCCTGAACAATGTCTTTGCGTAATTCTCTTCTGGGTTCCGTCACCCAGAGAAATTTGTCGTGGTATATTTTTTCGTCTCGCAAATGGGCTACTGCGCCCTTCACCATTTGATTCATTTTAGCCTGACCCAGGATCGTGATCGACGGTAAATAGGTAAATGGTGCTCCATCGACAACAACTTTCACGAACTGAAACTCGTCCGGCATAACAGCCAATTTCAGGACGGCTTCCCAATACGCCATAGAATCACCCGTAAACATTTCAAGTGCTGGCAGCAATACGCCCTTCCACCATTTACGCTGTTGGTCGCTCCACTCTTTAGCTTCCGAATAATCTTCGACAGTGATCTTCGACCGCCGATGTTTTCCGGCTTCGTCGATAACGTCTTGCCATGTGCCGTCACCGATAGCAGGGACGCCGTCGTATGTTTTTGTGATGAAGGTTGTCATTGCAACGCCGCTGCGATTGTGAGAAGAGCCGAAAGAATCCCAATCATACAGACCATTATAACCAAGCACACAACCGTAAATACACCTTCCGTAAAACTACTCATATCGTCCTCACTTTCAGCCTATTGCCTTGTCAAGTTCCACGACCCAGCTTTCCAGTTGTATGAGCGTATCGGTATTACGGGCGATGCCTTGCGCTCTCTTTTGCTCATCGGCTTCGGTGTCGGCAACCCACTCATTGAGCCGCGCAGTTACGGATGCCAGTCGGGCAAAAAGATGTTTCTTGAGCCCGACGAGCGACTTGGCTTCGAGGTCTGCCCCACACTCATCGCAATGCGGGGTTGTTTTGTTTCTGCAACATTCCATCATTGTTCTTTCTCCTGATTAAGATTTCTGTCGGTCACTTACGTTATCCTTAATACAAAACGGGCACTTGCCCGAAGCGGTGGTCTCGTCAAACTCACGATTACAATCGGGGCACTCATACCGACAAGGGATCTGTTCGTTTTCTTTACCGAACTTGGCCGCTGCGGTCTTATCGGCTTCTGTATCGGGCACGCTGTCCTCGTCGCCGGGCATATCGTTGTCAATCTCGAACTGGGTGCGGTTTTCTGTAATGAACAGTTCCGGGCGGTCCATTTCGGAAAGCCACTTCACGACCGGGGCTATCGAGTGTTTGTGATGAGGGTATGCCTGCTTCGATTCATAGCAAATCGAGGCGACCTTGTTTCGGTCAACACGCATCCTGGGCGGGGCAGGTATTTGTTTACATATTTCGTCGATGTAGCCCCATTCATCATCATCGGGCGGCTTGACTTCGGGCGGCTTTTTGTCCGGAGCGTTGCCGTCATCGTCCTGCGTCGGAATGTTCCATATCATACAGAGCAAATATCTCCGACCGTAAGTAACAGAAGTGGCTTTGGCGTGTATTGCGGTCATATTGACCTTGCCCGCGATTCCCACGCCGCCCAACGGAACATCATAGTGATACGGTTCCTTGTGTCCGTCTCTGTGCAAAACATCAGCACAAACCCTTATGTGGCCCTCGACTTCGGTTACGCCTTCATAGAAAACCACAGAAAAGCCTTGCGCGGTATACGCTGGCTTCGATGCTTCGATGACGCCTTCAAGTTTTGCGTACATGCTGCCCGTTTGAGGGTTGCGAGCCGTTTTTACAGCACCGTCTATATTTGCTTGCACAACCGCAAAATCAACGGCATAGGCTTCTTTGGCTGCGGTGGCTTTAAGGCGTTCAGCTATTTCAAGCATTTTCGACATTTGATCGGTGTCGATCTTGATACCGCGTTCCATCATCATAGCCAAACGAGTCATCAGCGGGGCGTCGATGGGTATAGGCAAATGGTCCGGCTGTACCTGTTGGATTGCTGTCGGGTCGACTTTCTGTATTTCTTGATTTTCCATGATTTCACCTCAATAGTTAATGGTTACGTTCGGAACATTGCCAGCGACAATCTCTTCTGTGATGATACTGGCTTCGGCATCAAGAACATAATCGCGCAAGAACTCTTCGATTGCGTGGTGTATTTTGCTTCTGTGGGCTTTGTCCGCGATACGCTTAGCCTCAATCTCCGCACGGCGGCGTCTGTCTGCCTGCTCCGCTTCTGCGGCACGCTTATTGTCCGCCTCAACCCTTGCTATCTTGTCGCGTTCGTCTTGGGCCTCCTGTTCGGCTTTCGCCCGCTCGGCATTCACAGCAGCCTGTTTCTCACGCTCGGCAGTCTCGGCGGCAAGCACCTTGTCGCGTTCAGCCTGCTCGTTCGCTCGCATAATAGCAGCGACCTTGCTGATCTCGGCCTGTTTAGCCGCTTCCAGCTTCTCAGACTCAATCTGCTGCCGTAATGCCTCTGCGTCCGCAGCAGCCTCTTTCTCGGCAACCTCAGCCTCCCGGCGTTTCAGGTCGGCGATACGGTCGGCGTCAGCTTGTTCGGCGGCAACCCGTTCGGCTTCGACAACCGCCTCGGCAGCTTTGCGTTTCGCATCCTCGATTTCGTCAAGGGGTTTCATGCGATCAGTGATGATCGTGTCGAACGGAGTCTTTAATTCTTTCGCCTTCTTGTCTACCGCTCTCCCGTACTCAAGTGCGTTCGCCTTTGCTGCAACCCTGATCTTCTCAAGGCCAGCCCTGTAGCCCCTTACCGTGCGAACCCACGACCGCAGTTTCGTTTCGCCCTCTTCGGTCGTATGATCGAGCTCCAGTGCTGCATCTTCCTCCTGCACTTTTACCGTAAGCGCCACGATGGGGTCAAATACTGCGAGATCCATTTTCTCTGTCATTGCGTCTCTCCTAAAACGGGGCTTCGGTTAGCTTTTCGTACATATCTTTCAGGTCATTTACAAACATTATAATCTTGATGTGCAGTTCCTTGATGTAGTTCTTGTCCCGGTAAACACGCTTCCTGAAGACCTTTTTGCGGCGGCTACGCGGGTCAAAGCTAAAAAAATCACACCACTCTCGCCCAGCAACCCATAACTGCCCCTGCACCTGTGCGATATAATCGGTGGGCATTTTGTCGGCAAGGAGGTATTGAGCGTGCGTAGTCGAAAGCGGACACTTGATTTCCAGCATCCCGTTATCGCCCACCAAGCCGTCAGGAGAGCAGCCCACGTCCTCGTCGCGTTCGATAAATCCAACTTGCAGTACCGGGCCGTGAATGGCTTCGTAATACTCACGGGCTTCCTGTTCGGTCTCAGAGCCCAACTCCATAGCCTTGTTCGAGTACGACTCTTCTGTTAATGGCGTCCCTCTTTCCCTTTCCACAGCCAGCTTGACCATCAGCTTGTTGCGGCCCACACTCGCCAACGATCCCTTGCCTTTAGATATTGCTGCGGCGAAATTGCTGGACGTCACCTTGCCTGAGCGAACGGCAAACCATGCTTCGGAGCCCTGTATGATGTCGTCGTAAATCTTCACTCTGGAAAGCCTTCCCCGATCATATCAGCCCGAACCGTAAAATCGAACTTCCCGCCAGCGGTTATCTCGAACACATAATCGTCCATGCTCCAGGACTCCCCGGAGACGTGCCCTGCCGTGTCGGTAAATACGCCAAGAGTTTCGGCCATGCCTATCGCTGCTTCTTTTGCTTGTTGGTAGGTTAGTTTCATTATTCCCCTTTCGCCAGATCGAGGGCGGCTTTGTACTGTTCCCTGAATTCTCCGTGCCAGCATTCGGCACAACTAATCTTTGGCTTGGGGAAACAATTACCACAGATATGTTTTCGTGCGGTCTCTATCGCCTCCACCAGTGCGTCGCGGGCGTTGGCGGAAAGGACGATGTAGGCGGCATTGGCTTCCATTCTTATCGGGTCAGGCGTAGGATAATCAGACACAACCACAGCTATTCTGTGGCCCGATTCGTCTTGAATATCCATCTGTGTTTCATGGCATGCGTCTACTGTTTTCCACGGCAATTCTGTATGTTCAGTCATTGGTTAGTCCTCCTGCTTGGCAATAGCCACTTGCACAGTTTCGGGCAGAACACCGCCAGGGAACCCGGACGCAAAGAACGTCAAATAAAACTCTCTAACATTCTTGAACGCACCCATCCAAGCACGGACCCCCGCCTTACCTTGCCCGTGTATTTCAGGGGGTATACCCAACATGGAATAATCAACATCGGGCAAATCGGATGGTTCGGATATCTTGATTTGGTCTGGCAACCAATTAACCTTTTCGGCGACTATGAGCATGACAGGTTTCTTTGTGGTTCCGTGCTTAAATTCCATATCTCATTCCTCTCAAAAAGACCCGCCCGGGGGGGCGGTTAGTATCGTAGCCCTGCTCCACTTCTTATTTGATAATTCCGTCTATCTCGGCCCATGCCGTAGCTGCGATGTCGCTGAATAAACCCACAAAAAACTCTGTTATTGAGTCGCCAATTTTATTATCCTTTGGAAAATATTTAACATGGGTCGCACCGCCGCCAAGCTGAACAAAAAACGGTTGCCCTGAGGCACTTGTTCCTGTTTCGGTATGGTCATACTGGTTTAGCGACTTAAGTCTGTCGGCTTTGTCTTGCATTTCATTGGCAATTTTTAATAAATCTGCTACTTTTTTTGCTTTGTCCGCTTTCATAATACACCTCTCAAATAAAACCGAGCCCCATTAGCACAGGTTGACTCGCCACGAGACCGGACGGATTGTACCCTAATATGGGCAGATTGCGTCCTGAGGTGTGCTGCCGGGGCTGGTTGTTTGTCTTTTAATCTCATGGCTACCTATACTCTACACTATGTTTTCACGAAAAGCAAAGTTATTCTGAGATTATTTTTTCGGGTCTGGGGTTAGGGGGGTCATTTCTCTGGGCCTCCTATGTGGTCATGGTAGGTCATGTGGCCCCGAACGCTCTGTTCGAGTTCGTAAAGTCTGTGCCTTAACTTCCTAATGTCCTCTTCAAGTCGTGCCAGTTGTTTTTCTTCTGGAGTAGTATCGTCCTTACTCATTTCGTTGCCTCCATTAACTCTTTCGCGTATTGGTCGCCTATCGCCCGTTCATGGGCCGCTTTCGTTGCCGTACCATAAACACCATCCTCTTTCAGTTTCAGCTTTGGATATCGCCGATTCAGTTCCCGTTGCAAGTCGATGGTGGACAATAATTGAACTGGGGCAGCAGCCGTTGAGACTACCAGCCCCAGTTCGTTGGAGGGGAGACGATTTAATACCTCTACTATAAACGCAATGGAGGCGATGACAAGTACGGAAAGTAGAATAGATTTAGGATAATTGTTCATGCTTCATCCTCCTCTTGGCTGCATGTAATTGGTTATGACACGGCACGCATAACCATATTACGTCGTAGGGCTTACCGTAATCTTCGTGGTGCTTATGCAAAGGTTTTTCCTGATTGCAGTTAGAACAGATATGTTCTTTTTTTATCACGCCTGTCCGTACCCCATACGCAGCCAATACCTTTGCAGAATCGGCTTTCAGGTTAGCTTTTCGTCTCAAGTCTCTTGCTGCGTTATCACAAAGTTTACATCGAGCCCGCCTTGTCCCTCTATGTGCATATATATAAAACTCGGTTTCTGGCTTGTCAGCAAGGCATGTATTGCACGGTTTCATAGTATTATCTCCAAAAAGAAAGCCAGCCGGAGTTGCTATGCACGATAGGCTTACGCCTGAAATGCCTCCGGATGGCTTCAATAAGTTGGATTGTCGTGCATAGCATACCATATTATACGTCTCTTCATGGAGATTGTTCAAGAAATCGCCCAGATAGTCACACTGATTACGATGACTATGCCGAGCAGGGCTTTTATGCTTTGATATTTGGTCATTTCGTCTTCCTGAATAATACGTGGGTTGCGTGCAGGACTGTATATTCTTCGTTCAGAAATACTTGGGTGTTGGTATGTGTGGGCCTCTGGTAATAGATAGGCGTTGTGCGTAACGTCCCATCCTCAAACTTGAAGCCGATAAGACGAAACCCCGGACAACTATGTGCAAGGTCTGCGTTTACAGGGTCGCCACTGCACGGGCATTTGTATCCCCATATATTCGATTCCGGATTCAACAATATCTCGCATTCCACTATCTCCGGCTTCTCTGCGTAGTCGGGGCGGAGGCGGTAGACACTACCACCTAAGAAAACATGGTCTTTTGGAGTGCCCCAAGTATCTTCGCAAAGCCACCGTTGGAAATTGGCCACCTCTATACTTTTTGCCTGCTCCTGCATTTCCTCCGACATCAGGCCAAAGGGTTTTTCGTTGTCTTTGAGTAGCTTGATAATGTCAGTCATCTTGTTTCTCCTTGTTAAAATATGGTGAGCAGGGCAGGCTTCAAACCTGCAATGTTTCGGGCGACTACACAACACCGGGATTCTCAACCCCTGCATCGCTCTAAGCTGCACCTGCCCATTATTAAGTTTTCAAAGGTGGGCAGGCAGGAGAGATTCTCGGCTGTACCATTCCGAGCTATTTTGTCCTGCACAATCAGGCCCTTCTCTTGGCTTTTGCCACTGCCCTGGGTACTATTGGTGGGCAGGCCCCACGCTTTTACACAAGTATGGCTACGCGTCATTATCCATGCCTCTTGATACGTTGGTCCCCTGCCCATTATGTTAATACGAGACAGGGCAGGATTCCCGGTTACGGGCTCGACTAATAGTATGGCAGTAAACTTTCATCGCCTGCTGGTATACGGCTCTGCCACGCCGCCTGTCTCGTAATGATTTCAAAGAGCTTCACTTGTCGAAATGGCCCGTCCGTGGGCCTGTTACCCGCTCCGTGGATTATTCGACTTTGCGGCAATAGCATATATCCAATGCCGCGTCGCATCTGTCAATAGCGAGCCAACATGCTCGGTACAGGCATCAGTATGAGTGCTATCACTCGGCGCGCCGTCGCCTTCGTAATAAATCTCAAATTCAGCATCTTTGTCGCATCCGATCTTGCAGCAATGCCTTTTTTCGGGTTCCTCTTGTAACAGAGGTACGCAAATCTTCTCCCAACCTTCACGAGCCTTGCCGCCCACTTGGAAATCATCTGACCCACTACACCATTCCAAAGCAGACCTTAGCCGTTTTTCTGTGTCACTCTGCATTTTCCATTCTCCTAAAATTAAGATTATCGCCAATGCTTCGGCATATTTGAATCCGTCCAGCTGCTGTGTCTCGTAGCCTGAAACCCTCTGCCCGTGTTGCCGGTTCGGGTGCCCTTCAAGGCCTTAATCGTCTCCACCAGAGGATTATCTACAACCCTTTTGTTATTCCATGTCCGAGTAACGGTAACAGTTTTCGTGCCCCGGTTGTGACTGCTGCACCCGGACAGGGCCAGTAGTGCTATGAGTAGGTATTTCATGTGGGTTTTCATTTCTTGTACCATCCTTCACAAATAAGTTTTAACTCCACTGCCGCTTTCTCAAGCACATCTTGGTTAATGTCTTCGAGCGGCCCAAGTATTTCAGCATATTTTTTTACAATAGCAGCAGGTATTTCCTGTTCGATTTGCTTCATTCGTTTATGAAAGATTTCTACTTCTTTATCGATAAGTGTGTCCATGATAAGCCAGCTTCCCCCTAATTGACTTTTGAGCTTGTCATAGAAAAACACTTTCGCCATTTCCTCATTCGGGACAGAAGATGATGTCCCGTACCTGTATTCCCCTTCACAGTAATGGCTACAGTTAACATGAACCTCATCTTTGTCGATACGCTGCGACGCCTCAAATCTATTCGTACCGTGCGTATAATCAAAGACTGTTTCATATTCAGTTTTCGCCATTGCTACATTGTCAGCCATTTTCTATCTCCTATTCAAAAAGTAAAGGCATATTTACGGAAAGTTTAGCCATGCAAATTCACCAAACAACCTCTTCGCGGCTGTGTCATACGCTTTTGCACACTCTATTTCTGATGTGAATTTCCCCAAGTATATTCTTTTCCCGTAATTGCGTATGCCCGCCTCCCATCTATTCCTGCACCGATACACGCCCTTAAACTTGCTGGAACTATTTTTGAAAGGCATCCGATTGTATAGGTTTTCGCGGCAAGTGCAGTCCCGCAAATTACACATTTGGTTATCAAGCGTATTATGGTTTTTATGATCTGTATACTTACCATCGCCCCTGCTCAACCCTAAAATTTCTCGGTGCAGTAAAATCGCATTCCTTTTGACATAGCGAATAGCATAATACCCCACACTGGTTGCCATCGCACGCCATCTCCACTGCATCAGATAATCGTAGTCTTCGTCGTCTACCAGTGCTAATTTGCCGTGCGTCAAGGGTATACGCTTCATTTCCGCCGCCGTTTCTTGGTAAGCTGGATGGCAAGCTGAGAGATGACCCCGCCCATTGTTACAGTAAACCCCGGCTTCGCTGATTGCCGCAGGGCTTCTTTCTGGATAACGCCATGCGTTTCCTCGTCGAGTTGTACTGGCTTCCGTTTCATGGTTCCTCACTTTCTATACAGCAAGTATACACTCTGTGCATCGGCTTGTCAACAGCCAATTTCCTATTTTGTATCAGATAGGAAGATAGTTATAGTTTATAGCAGGATTGTTATAAAAGAAGCCCCCGATACTATTGCAGCACCGGGGGCTCAGAAAACTCTATCACGGATTGTCAGTTGTGGTTTTTAGCCACTTATCGCATAAGACACCTCGCTTTCTTGCGCAAGAAACACTAAAGGTATTATCCGTACCAGTAAACCATAACACCGATACGGCGAAAGTCAAGAACCTTTTAAGCCAGATTACGGTTTGTCGTTGATCGCCTTGAGTATAGCTGTCGTGTTGGCCTGTTGCTGAATGGTCTGCTCTATCTGATATTTGCTGAAGTCGTCTTTCAATTCGGATACGTCTTTACTGATTCCAGCAACATCGTCCTTGACTTCCTCAAGATCAGACTGCACATACGACATTTCCAAGCTGCCGACCGCTATCTGCTGTTTCTGTTGGCGGGCCGGGTCGCAGCCTTCGACCTTGACGGCCTCGATTGCTGCAACTGTATCTTCAATCAGGTGGGCTTGGGTTGCCCGTTTCTCTGCCTTAGCATCCAGCCCATCCTTGATCTTTACCCCGCCGACAGCCATGCCGATAATTGTCGCGCAGATGCCTATTGTTGTAATTATACCTTTTTTCCCGTTGGTCTTTGCCACGTTGCTTACTCCTTTGGTATTTGTGCCTTTGCTATTTCACCCAGTTCTTTTGCTCCATAATAAGGCAAGCCGTTAATCGCTGCAAATGCGTCTATAACAGAATCCATCGCCACAAGCAATTCGATTTTCCATTTCAGCTCACCTTTGTGTCTCCCTCGCTGATACTTCTCGCCGGACACGAAGTCTTTGGCAGCTTTCGTAAACCCAACGAGGCCATCGATCAGGATACTCGCTACGACCCCTTCAAATGGATCCTCTTGGAATCTCTCTTGGAACACTGGTTTGTCAGCAACAATATCAAAAGAGATTCCAAATCCTTCGGCAAAATACTTTCCGAAGAATGGCAACCCAATAACATCTTTCATTGAATCCCGCACGAAATCCCATACATCCCGTTTTTTCTTCTTTACCAACACAGCCCATGCAAAGTTATATAGACTGAACATAAACAAGTTGAATGCGACGGAACCTAACGTCCTGCCAAGCCTAAATTGATCTGCTACCGTTTTTTCGCTATTTGCAAAATCTGAAATTCCGTTGTTTACCATCCTCACCATCTGCTCGCGTTGCGACATAAACATCGAGAAGATTCTGACTAATGGATTGCGACTGGCCCCGATCAAAGACCTGTCTTTTACGTGCCATACTGGTTGTGTGTGACGAACCACCCATTCAAAGCGGTCTTTCAATAGATCCTTGCCCTCATCGCTGTTTATGTCAATGTCAGGATTCTTGTCGGCAACTTCTGCCTTGACTGCTCGGTAAATATCGACAATGGCGTTTGTATCAAAGAACCTCATGCCAAGTCCGGTTTTGTCAATCAATGATAAATCACCCGTAAGGTAATTAAGCAATTCGTTTTGCTGGAAAGCATCACCTATATCGCGGTCGAACTGAAAGCCTTCGATTCGTGCTTGCATCTGCGGTGATATTTCCGAAATCTCAGCGACCAAGGCCTTGGATGATATCCCCTTGAACGCTGCCATATACTTAGGGTTTACATAAGCAGAGATGAGAAATTCCGATATTTGTTGCCGTGGTGCAATTTTCAGGTTGAGGAACAGTTTGGATTTAGCAAACCCACCGATCATACGTGCAACAATCTCCTCCAACTCAGTTTCAAAGACCGGAACTAACTGGCCTTCAATCTTTTCAATGTGCTTGAGGATTCTTTTTGCTTCGACCTCTCTGCCACTATCTTCCATTTCAGCCAATACATCAGTGGACAGGACGGCTTTTGCCTCCCTCAGTGGTTCGGCAAGTCCGACATAAGTCGATACATTCCTGTTAGATGCATGAACTGTTTCAAAAAACCCTATGCCTTTTAGCGGATTGCCAATACCAACACGTTCTTTCAATATGCCCATATTCTCGATCAAGCGTAATGCCGGTCTTAATGCCTCCCCTTTGGGCGTCCGGATGATGGAGCGGCGGGCAGGCCAGTAGTTATTTACAGTGAAGATTTCAAATCCAACAAGTTTCACGCTGGTTTGATTCCCTACATCTTGATTGAATCCATCCATAAGCAAGTCCCCGACTTGCCGGGCAACTCTTTTCTGTTGATTAGTCAATACGTCAATCATGTTATCGATTATTTCAATAGTGAAACCGCGAATCTTAACTTTCTTGCCTTTTATAGTTTGGTCCCACCCATCATTTAACAGAACGGCAAGGTTATGGCTGTTTCGAGAGTGCATGAAAATCGACATTAAATCGTTGACGGTCCAGTCAAACTCTTTGGATTTACCTCTTGCATCTTCCAAAGTGAATTTATGGATGTCAGGTTTTATGGCAATACCAAGCAGTTTCCGAATCTTCGACACCGCTTCCGGACGAGTCGACCAACTTATAATTTCTTTCTTCGTAACACCATTATCTGTAAGTATGCCCCTGAGTATATCCCCGGCCTGTTTGTTGTGCGTAGCCTGATTGTCAACACCCCTGTCCAGCACATCGTAAACAAACTCAGTCAATGCCCGTTTGCCTTTTTTCCACTGGTCATACGTTCCGGGCCGTGCCCCTCCAACTGCATCTGTAACAGATTCCAGATTGTCATGGATTGCTTTGAATTTTCTAACAGCAGCCCCGCCAAACTCGTCAGGGATTCCGGGCGGTTCGGTGATTTGTTCCTTAATAAGTTTCCGCCTGCGTATAGCTTCGGTTGCTTTTTCTTCCTGAGCGGCAATCGTGTCGACCGTGTTCTGGAATCGCAATGCTGTAAGCGTGTCGGTTATCTGTTCAAGTGCTTCAAGTGAAAGCTGGTTTATTGCAAACGTCTTAGTTGTCTTTTTTCGCAATTCATCGAGTATCTGCTGTGCTTTGAAAGTTGATATACTTTCAACTACCCGCCCCTGTTCGTCTCTCCGTGCCGAATCGAGAACCTGCTGAGCCATCTCCTTGAGGTCACTGTTTTTGACGATTGTATCTTCTTTCAGCTTGCCTAATTGCAGACTGTCAATAATTGCTTGTGCAGGTCCGGCAAATTCCGGCAACATTCTTTTAGGCTTAATCGCCTTAACTGCTTTGTTGAGTTCCTTGATTGCGTCGCGTTTCTCGGCCCTTACGATTCCTTTGTCCACTGCTTCGGTCAACTTCTCAAGATCGCGGGGGGTCTTTGCCTCGGACACACGTTTCAGGAAATCGCCCTGATTCTCTTTCGGGACAAACGCCTTGACTAATTCTACTGCCGTTTTCCGCCTGCCCTCTGTGAGTTTCTGGGCGGCTTTGAGCTTCTGGATTGCGACCTTTGCCTTTTCTCTCGATGCACGTTCGCCCGCCCTGAAACCAACCTTTTCACCTTGCGTCTGTTTGAATCTCAATTCTTCTCGTTGTTCAGGCGTCAAAGCTGCTTGCTCTGCTTTTGTCAGCCCCGGACCTTTTTTGCTCACGGGCTTGAATGCCTTGCCTTTTTGGATTGGCTCGGGCAAGATTATTTGTCCGGCTTCTGTCGGGGGTTGGGCTTGTCTTTTTTCTGCCTTCTGAAGCAAGCCAAGTTTACGAACAGTCCGTGCCGTTGCAAGCTGTTCCTCTAATTTTGGAGTTAAAACATTTCCCTCTGCCATTATCTCGGCATGGGCTTTTTCGTGTTCAAAAAGAAATTCTGTTAATTGTTCTTTGTTTTCAAACAGTTCGGCGGGAATCGTTATGTCGGGGTCGCTATCTAATATCTCTTGAATAGACTTTTCTTCTATCATCGTTTTATTGATAGCAATTTTTGTATTATCTAATTCTCCAATTAGGCCCGCCGGTACTTGTTTCCCTGTTTCGGGATGCACCAATTTTCCAGAGCCATCTACAACATCAGTTAATTTCGCATCTTTGACCGCATTGTGGGGGGCTTTTGCCGCAATAACACCAAACTCCGTTATGCCCTCAAATGGTATATCAATTCTATCTGCGGCCTGTTTTTCAATTCCCGACAGTTCTTGGTCAATAGAAATTAAGTCCACTGCCCCCTCCGGCTTCGCTGTGGGCTCCTGAGCCTTCGCCTCCTCGACCCCCTCCGGTTGCACGCCGGGGGCGGCTTTGGCGACTGGCGCCGCCTTGCGGGGCGGCGCCGGGGCTTCTGGCGGCGGTGTCTCGGCCAGTTTCGCTATCTGGGCCTCCTGCTCGGCAATCTGGGGGAATTGGGCGCGTTCGGCCTCGCTCAAAGGCGTTCCGGCAGCAAGTTTGGCCTCAGCTTCGGATTGGGCCTGCAATGCTTGGAGTGTTCCAGTAACGTCGGGGGCTTCTTCGGCCGGCGGAACAAGAGCATTGAACCTTCTTCTAATCTCAGTGTTCAGTTTACTATTGATTTCTGCCTGTTTCCTGGCAGACAATACTTGCTTAACACCCGTACGCACATCAATTCCAACGCCCGGGACTGGCAGCAAAGCCATTGCCTGCGTAGCCTCTTTTGCGGTTTCCCAAATCCTGCCGGACCTGCTGATGATATACTCTGCGTCCATTCTAATACCAGCATCGCTGAGAATACCTGAAATGTCCTCCGCAGAAATAAGGATGATCTCTTGCTGGATTTCCTGCACCACCTCGGTGGTCAATGTCTTGCCATACTTCTTGACAGCTTGCCCCATAACTTTCACGACTGTTTTGTTTATGGATGTGGTCAAAGTTTTCCGCAATCCCGGTGTCAAGGCGGACACCTGAGACGCTTCAATTAAGGCATAAGGCAGTCCAGCTATTCCGGCTACGGTACGCGAAATCTCAGGATCATATCCATTGCCAAGCATTTCGGCAACGGCCGCACCTGCACCTTGCTTGTACCAGAATTGAGCACTGCCAGACAACAGCCCCGCCCTTAACCCAATCGCAGCCCCGGCAGGAACGGTGATTACTTCCTCTGGTAATGCAACCTGCGGGCCCGCTTGTCCGGCAAGTGCGGGAATGGCAGCGCCGATCAGCATCCCGGCAGTCGCTTCAGGTATCGCGTCCCAATAGCCACGAGCCATACCCGGTACGATTTGTGCAGACTTGTAAAACAAGTCAGATATCATATTGCCTTCTATTGGCGTGAGTAGTTGTTCCAACTCGCGTTTGTTTCTGGCGGTAATGACCTTATCTGGATCACCGCGACCTTCAAAGACTGCCTCGTAAACAGCAATGTCCGACGACACATTTTCATTACCTCTTATGGCTGCTTCGCCAAGCTTCGTGAAAAAACCTCCCTCGACAGGTCGCTTACGAAAACGATCTGCAAGCGAAACCAGTTCGTCATTGAACATATACTTCAACATAGCCCTGTCCATGAACATCACATCTTGGAGAGGGATGTTGAAAATAGTGGAAAGCATCACCCGGTTTTCTCCGTCGCGTTGGAGATTAGCAGGCTCGTCAAAAGATTGGAGCAGTTCGGAAGCTATCTGTCCTTGCCGTAATGGATCACGGGCATCGTCAGGTTCCAGAAGTATCTCTTCCATCATAACTGATGTACGGAATCGATCCCTCTCCGTAGCTTCGGTTTCACCAACTGCACCAGCAAGGCGATCTGTCCCTTCAGGTTCCAATTCCCCAACAGCTTGTGCCAACCTGTCAGCCATTACTCCCCCTCAAGTAAAGCTATGACTTCGGCCAGCGTACTTCCCGACCTGAATAGTTTCTGCGCATCGTCCTTTTCCTTTTTGGTCATAGTCTGGAATACCGGATGATCCCCGAGAGCCTTGAATCGTTTCTTTGCCAAGGCGGCTTCTTCTGTTGCGCCGACCAACTTTGCGGCTGTCGCTGCCACCCTCGCAACTCCGACGAACGGAGTGGTTTCCTTGACACGCAGAAATCTCTGGAATGCGTTTAGTGTGATCTCTTCGATCTCCGGACGGAAGAGGTCGTTCACTTGCTTCTGATATTTCTCATTGAAGTTGAGGTCGTCTTTATTGGCTACGGCCCATTCGTCCAACTGAGTCTGATACCCAAAGAAACGCTCCTCTATCGCCGCAATCCGGGGAAGTCTCTCGGCGTCGTCAAGTTTATCATCCGCTTTAACCATAGCAATCTCTATTGCCCTCATCCTGCCGGTGACAGACTGGCCGTTTTTCACTACCTGTTTAGTCGTGGCTTCATTGGTAGAGAAATCAGCGGCTTTGCGGATATCATCGAGATTGCCTGCTCCCTCACTCGCTTTGACGCCTGAAGCCAACTCACTGTATGCCGCGATTCCTTCCTCGTAAGTCTTCCTGCCATTCCTCACATCGTTAATGACCCTGTCAATAGCAATGTTGGTTTCGTCGGTTGTTACAGTATCCTCCTTGGCGTCATTGACGGACTTGGTATAGGCGGCGGCATGGGCAAGAAGATCGTTCTTCTGCGTCTCAGTAACACCTTCCTGAGAGTTGATGAAGGCGTCGATGCCAGCAAACTCGCCCTTATTAAGCTTCTGGTTCACATCATCGCTGGCTGTATCAAATGCCTGCTGCTGCTGAAGTTTGACCTCTGCCCTGCGGTTACTCCACCTGCTCTTCATCTGGGACTCAGCATCCTGCTTTTGGGCTCCCGTGAGCCCCTCTATCGCGTTGATCGCATCGAAGCCGGCAGTCAGGTCGCCATCGGGGTCTTCTGGCGTCACAGTAGCCTGTACGGCGTCAAAACCTATCTGGGAGGCATTGCCAACGGCAATCTTGGCTTGAGCGGTACCTATGACATCCAAATCGGCGGCAAGCTGCGCTCCTGCAAACTCTTTAGTCATTAGCCCAGAGTCAACCTGGCCTGCATACAGGTCAGTCAGTTCGTTGTCCTTGAAATTGGTTATAAGGTTCTTTCGGTGTTCGTTGAACTCTGCAAGTGCTTGCCGCACTCTGATCGCTTCCATTGACGTTTGGGTCTGATTATAGATATTACCCTTATTGCGAAGCATCCAGTTCTTGTTAGACTGTTGGGCGCTTTTCGTAGTCGCCTTTTTCCCGGCAAGTTCGATACGGGCAACCATCTTGTTTCGTTCGGACTCCAGTTCTTCAAAGCTCGCACCCGGCTTACTCACGACAAGAGTGTCGAACGCCTCCATTTCAGCAGCGGCTATACCCTGAAATTCAGCGTGTTCGTTCGCCGCCTTTGCTGCCACAACGTCATTGAAGCGGTCACCTGCGAACTGGGCCGTTGCAAGGGCCAGTCCTATTTCGCCCGACCTGTCGGCAAGCGAGAATGGTGGCTTCACCTCCCCCACTCTGGACGGCGGCAATCCTGTTCTCTGCAAAGGTCTGATTGCTATGTCTGTCACGAGTACTCCCTACTGTATTACGTTCGGGTCTGCTATCGCTAAATCTTGTGCAAGTGTTTCTTTGCCGTGTCTGTAGGCCCGGATTGCCTGTCGCCGCAGCCATTCGGTTATCCATTGCTTCGGTGTGTACTGGTCGATCATTTCACCGGGGTTCTCAGGGTCTTCGATCATCGGGATCGGTAGCTTCGCTAAGAATCCTGCTGAGAAGTCGGCTACCTTATCGGCGGGGATTGTCAAAGTGATGACAACGTCGCCCGATGCGGCGTAAAGGATTGCCGTGTATGTCAGGCAAGCGGTCAGGACTACTGTTAGTGTTATGATTGTGATTAGTTTCTTCATTTTAAGTGCCTCCTATCATTTTTATTCTCATATTACCGTGTTCTATGACTGTTTTCTGATTCTGGCCATTTGAAATCCACAGGCTGATTTCTTCGTTACCGTTCGGGCAATCTACTGTCCCTATCCCATTTATTTGTATATTATCGTTGGCGTTAAAGATATGTGCATGGCCTTCGCCATTATCTCTTTGGAATGTTGTAGTGTCGATTGTAATGCCACCGTGTATTACAGTTCCGGCACCGGCAGCAGTTGCGGGAGACATATCCCAGATAACTTCATAAGTGCCTGCGATTGTTACTGTGATATAGTGCAGGTCGCTTGCGGCAAAGACCGTTCCATTCACATAACCTGTTTCCCATCCGTCATTCGCTGATGCTGTGCCGTCGTCTTTGACCTCGACAGGGTTATTCGTTGCTGAAGTATCTACCGTTATTACAGCAGTAGCTGGAACGTCCATGTGTCCGTATATGACCCCTGCCGTGCCTGCGAAAGATAAGTCGCCTGTGGCAGAGAATCGCGTCTGGTTCGTAGCGTCATCGCCAAAATGCACATCGCCAACTACTTGAAGTTTGGCGTCGGGAGTGGTTGTGTTTATTCCTACATTTCCACCCCCTAAAATAGTCATCCGTGTACTACCATTTGTTCCAAGTGTAAGGTTGGCATTTCTTCGATTTAGAAAAGTAACATGTGAATTGCTACCTGACGAGCTTCCAAGATACCAAAGTTGCTGATCGGGATTTCCATCACCGTCTGATTCATAACCAGTAATAACTGCATTGGCGAGTACACTGTCAGTAGGACTTTGAATAATCAACTGCCCTGCTGCGTGAGACCCAACTGTTCCTGACGTACCTGCTTTAATATGAAGTGCG
>SDBS01000250.1_pt1 | contig 48594 bp, 35 predicted proteins | sample 2277091 | NCBI WGS metagenome assembly SDBS01 (sample SAMN10404972, study PRJNA504765) | marine sediment metagenome | isolation source: marine sediment core GS10_PC15, 163 cmbsf | place: Arctic Ocean: Southern Knipovich Ridge | collected 2010 | reverse complement strand
ATAAAAATGATTAAAATGTTATTTTATATGTCGGTCTTTCAGACCTCAAAATTCATATCTGTCATCAATTCCCAGGCCTCGCGGCCTGGGCTACCTTATGACGCTCCTTCGGAGCTCATCAACACCTAATATTGTTCTCTGAATGTGATTTATGGGTAATGATAAGGCCCTTGGCGTGGCCCCTACGCTATTTTATAATTTCCGATTCAAATCACGATTAATTAATTTTTCAATCACTGCTGCTGGGTTTTCAAATCGAGTTAACATAATCATCGCAGCCATCACAAAAGGCTTAAAGCCGGCTTCTTGATAAGTATCAACTTTGTATTTTTCAAAAACACCTTCCGTCACCTCGCCTTCCGTACAGCTCACACCGGTGATATCTGCTGGCAAGCAATGCATGTATAATGCCTCACCATTCTTAGTGCGCTTCATCATCGCCTCATTGCATTCCCAATCTTTATATTTGGCATTGTTTTCCAAGCATTCTTTTTCAAGCTTCTTTAAACCATCAGTATCATTAAACTTTAAAAGCTCTGTTCTCTGCTCCATCACAGTAAACGGCGCCCAAGATTTCGGATACACTATATCTGCATCTTGAAACGCTGCTTCCATATTATCAACAATTTCAAACTGCCCACCGCTTGCAGCTGCATTTTTTCTTGAAAGTTCAACAACTTCTGGCAAAACATCGTAACCCTCTGGATACGCAAAAGAAACATTCATACCATATCGACTCATCAAACCTATAATACCCTGCGGCACCGAAAGAGGCTTGCCATAACTTGGTGAATACGCCCACGTCATTGCAATCTTTTTACCGCGTAAATTTTCGAGCCCACCAAAATATTCTTTAATCTTTAAAAGATCTGAAAGACTTTGTGTCGGGTGATCAATATCTGATTGCAAATTAATAATGCTAGGACGTTGATGCAAAATGCCTTCATCAAACCCTTCTTGAACAGCGCGCGCAAAATTGCGCTGATAAAGGTCGCCCGCACCTAAATACATATCATCGCGAATACCAACGACCTCTGTTAAAAACGATAGCATATTTGCTGTCTCGCGTTCAGTTTCACCATGCTCAATTTGTGATTTTGCTTCATCTAAATCTGCAACCGTTAAACCAAGCGCATTTGTCGCCGAAGCAAAACTAAAACGTGTTCGCGTAGAATTATCTCTGAAATTGGAAATAGCAAGACCCGTTTCAAAAGACTTGATTGATTTTCCATTTTTATGTAATGCTTTTAATATTTCAGCAATTTCAATCAACGCCTTTAATTCATCATCGGTTCTATCCCATGTTAAAAAGAAATCACCGTTATACATATTTGTTTTGTATTTTTTTAATTGTTCTAGTTTTTGATTTAAATCCATTTCATCCTCCTTTAATAAAACTTACTTGCGATTTCTATCGCATCGATAATTTGTTGATAGCCCGTGCAACGACATATATTACCTGTCAGTGCTTTGCGAATTTCATCACGCGTTGGACTATTGTTTTTCAGAAGAAATGCATGCGCGGCCATTACCATCCCCGGCGTACAAAAACCACATTGTATTGCGCCTGCATCAAGGAATGCTTGTTGTAAGGGATGTAATGATCCTTCAGGCCCTACAAAACCTTCAATCGTTAAAACGTTTTGATCGACAATATCTTGTACCTGTTTTTTACAGGCACGGACGGGATGATCATTAATCAGAATTGTGCAACTTCCACAAACACCAATATTACAACCATTTTTAGCACCCGTTAAATTTAAATCATCACGCAAAAAAACCAAAAGATTTTTCGATAAATCTTGCTCGGATATTTCATATTCAATTTGATTAATAAGACATTTCATAGATCAAACATCTTATCAGCATAATAAGAAGAACGCACCATTGGACCGCTCATAACCGACGAAAACCCCATTAATTCTGCTTGTTTTTTGAACTCATTAAATTCTTCTGGTGTCAGATAACGACGAACTGGCGCATGATTTTTACTCGGCTGCAAATATTGACCTAAAGTCAACAAATCCACTTGATGATCACGCAAATCATCTAATACGGCAATAATTTCATCATCAGTCTCGCCCAAACCTAACATCATGCCAGACTTTGTCGGGATCTCAGGAAAACGCTGCTTGAAAGTTTGTAATAATTTCAGCGATTTTAAATAATCACAACCCGGGCAAATACTTTTATACAAGCTCGGCACCGTTTCAACATTATGGGAAAATACATCAGGCAAACATTCAGAAAAAACATCTAATGCATTTTCCATACATCGTTGAAAGTCCGGCGTTAATACTTCGATTTTAATCGATGGGTTATATTTACGTATTGCTTTAATACATTCAACATAGTGTTTTGCGCCACCATCATCAAGATCATCACGATCAACGGAAGTAATCACAACATATTTAAGTTTCATGTCGGCGATCGTATTTGCGAGAACATCCGGCTCTTTTAAATTTAAAGCATCCGGCTTACCATGTTTCACATTGCAAAAATCACAACGACGCGTACAAATATCACCCATAATCATAAACGTCGCCGTCCCTCGCGCAAAACATTCCGCACGATTTGGACAAAGCGCCTCATCACAAACCGTGACATGATGACCAGCATGAAGTAACGATTTCACTTTTCGTGATTGCACGTTATCCGCATGCTTCACACGAATCCAATCGGGCTTTTTTAAGTTTTTTTCTTTCATTTTGTTGTCATCTCAATATAAATTTTGTCACGATACTTTAAAGCCCCGCGCAGGCGATTGCCCCATCGAAACACCGTGCTGTGAAAGTTTGGCGGTCATTGTGTCAAGACACCCCAATATTCCTGCCCAGTGATTACTTATTTTACCTCCTTCCCACTTCTGCCACCATTCAATTGACTTTGCTTTCATTGAAGTTTGTTCAGCTGTAGCCATATGTGGAAGCTGTTTTCTGGCCACCCCCAAAACTCTATCTTTTTTCCACTGAACAACTTCAGATAGTTTGCTTTTGGGGTTGTGATGTTCAGCCATACGAACAACATATAGCAAACCATCTCCTTCGGCTTTATTGTACTCTAAACATCTCCAACAAATACTTAAATCATGAAATCTTCTTGTTGGATCTGCTATTTCCTCAAAAGTATAATCCCGCCAATCTCGATGCAAAAATTTTGGAATAGCATAACCTGCACGATTTTTATTTTGCTCAGCACATGTTTGCCAATATTCATCATTTATTCTAGGAATTTTTTCCTCTAAATATTCCACTACCTTCATATTCAAACCCCAAATGGCCGCACCTAAAGGCAACCGACCATCTCGCGAAGCTAAGTCTGGATCAGCACCTTGTTCTTCAATTAATTTTTTAACTTTATCTAATTTACCGTCATCACAAAAAACAATTAGTACATCCTGCAAATTAAGTTGTTCTTCTGTCGGCGCTTTGACTTCAGGTTTAAACATATCGGAGAAAAATTGTGAAAACTGCGAAGGCCGTGAAGACTGAGAAGTCTGGGCAGGCTGAGAAGACTGGGCAGGCTGAGAAGACTGGGCAGACTGAGAGGGCTGAGAGGGCTGAGAGGGCTGAGAGGGCTGAGAGGGCTGAGAGGGCTGAGAGGGCTGAGAGGACTGCGAAGACTGAGAGGACTGCGAAGACTGAGAAGACTGAGAAGTTTGAGAGGGCTGAGAGGACGATGTATTTTCAGCCACAATTGCATTTAGATCGGATTGAATATCCGAATCAACTTTTAATCTCGCCCAGTTAATTGATTTGATCGAAGTATTACTTAATAATTCAAACTTCACACTACGCAGATCTTCAACGCTTAAATCAGGCAAATTAATTGTGTGAACTATTCCCTCTGAGGAAACGCATAATATTTTTTCTGCGAAGGTTATTGTATGCACTTTTCCATCTGAGGAAAGACATGATATTTTTTTTGAAGAAATTGACGTTATATAACTAATGCTTTGATTATGCATTTTTAAGGTTGCGAGACATTTGTGAGTAAAAAGATTAAATATTTTTACTGTGCCGTCATCATAGCCAGCAGCTAATTGATTATTAACTAATTGAGCCAAATAAGAAACTGGACTCTCGTGTTTTTCTAACGTTTTTGCACATTGTTTTGAAACAATATCCTTCCATATTTTTATTTCGCCGTTAACATGACCTGTCATCAAAGCGTTATTCACTTGAACATGATAAGTTATACGGGACGTTTCATTTAATTTAAATTCTACTGTTTTTTGTTCTAAAGAATACACATTAAGTATATAAAATTGTTGAACGTTAAGACCAGACATAAATGAGTGACCTATACTATGACTAGTCAGAAGCGAAATTTGCTCTGATTGTGCAGGAGGATGTACGGATGCACTGGTTATGTCCCGAAAAACATGAGAAATCAAATCATAAATCTGCCACTTTCCTGCTGAGGCACAAATGAGCGTACGTCTATCAGGCATTAGTGTTAGGCTAAAAACTGGATTAAAGCATGGCAAGATCGTATCAATACAATTACTTGTGTTTATATCCCAAATTTTAATAGCACAGTCAATATAATTCCGCCCAGTACTTAAACGAGTTTTGTCATCAGGTGTTTGATAATACCCTCCTATCGCCAACTGATTATCCGGCAACGCTATCATGCAAGAAGCACGCTCACCCACATCAAATTGACTAACACATTTATTTTGTTTGATATCCCAGACTTCAACTTTGCTATTTTTTAATACCGCTAAACGGCCGTCAGACAACACACAACATTCACGAGACATAACATCAAAACCATGTTGACTTTTATAATCCATACTAAATCCAGAGAAATCTAGTTTTTCAATTTCGTTATGACGGATCTGAAGACGTAACTTTTCAACTTCTGTATGCGGCATCGCTGCCATTAATAATGGTTTAGACAATTCAACATCCAAAGATTTTGCCAAAACGAGTGATTCAATGTTTAATAAAATTTGATCAATGAAAATCAAACTTTTACGAGGTTCCATCACATCTGCAATTTCATCTAACACATTAATTGTCGTATTAAATGCCGTTCGCAAAGCGTTAATGACATCAACATGTGTTGGGTTCTCTTGCATCAAAACAAAAATATCTCGCAAATCAAACACACAGCCTTGTGGACTTAAATTTTGCTCACACGCCTCTACAAAATTATTTATATTTAAGCTATTTTGCTGACGCATCACATTAAGCTGAAGCGTCATTTTTAACGCCGATGCCGCCAACTCAAAATCCACAAATGCATCTTGACATTTCGTTTTTAACATTTCACAACCTGTCTGTGATGACAGTGCTTGTTTAACAGCTTCGACATTTTTGGTTTGCTTAATTTCTTCTAATGCTAAATTAATATGCGATAATAATCTTTGTGCTGTCTCATAATATTGAACAGCAATTTTTTTAATGAGTGCTTTATCACTTGCGACACAAATAAATTCTTTAAGCTCTATTCCAACTTGCCACAAATCAACTAATTGTTGCTGAATAGATGAATAATCTAACAACGTTGTTTCAAAATTGAGATACAAAACAACCATATACATTTGTACCGCCTTCATCCATTCAAAAGGATTCGGCACATTAGCTTTATAATTATTTTTTGGCAAACGAATATTAATTATTTGAAGCATGTTAAATAAACGCTGAAAATGCCAATAAATTTGTGGTGATTGTTCAATTTTCATTAACATTGATTGCTTATCTTCATTTGCAGCTACTGTCATTAAAGAATTTTTAGCAATTTTTGCTCCATGCTGATGAATCAAATTGATATCCTGTGCATGTAGTTTTAGTGAGAAAAAATCACCGTCAACCGCTGATAAAATATTTTGAAAACTTAAATCAAGCCGATCTTGATATTGTTCATAATTGGCGCTTACAACCGTTTGATAAAGCATCTTAACTTGAGTTTGTATGAGCTGAATATTTACTCTTAAATCTTTTTGATTTTCAATAATCTCTAAGAGTTTTTTATAAATTTCCTCTTGGTTTCGCGAAAGCCGATCAATACCACCCATAATATCTGCATGCATGAGTTTCAACAATTCTTTCAGCTCTGAAAAATGTTGATCTAAAGCGCTCTGATCTGAACCAGACAAAACATCCATCAAGACACTTACTCCGCCAACAATCCCCCCGCTTAGCGCCATAAAACCGATATTTTTCATATGATATTGAAAACATGCTTTATAAATTGAATTCAATGCATTTGCAGTTTTTTGACATTTTTGGGCAAGCTTAGGTTTCCCAAACACCCGATCAATTATAAAAGTACCCACAATAATCGCGCCCTGAATTTCATTTTGTTCGTACTCAAACTTCCTTAGCTTGCCTCGGCGACTTTTTAATCTTTTTATTTCTTCAAGTTCTTTTTTCCTTTTTTTCAATTGTCTTGCTTGAAGCATCTGAATTTCGTGTGCTTGAGAAGCTTCGCCCTTTTCATTAAACTGTTTTGAATATAGCGTTTTTAAATAATCCTGAGCTTCTTCCGGCAAGTTTTTAAAAACTTCATTAACATCTTGATCCAAATCAATATCTAATTTTTCTCGTTTATTAATGTTTCCAAACAATACGCGAAAATCGACACTAGTTTGATTATAATGGGCTGCCATGGTGAGAACGCTTTCACAAAATTGTTCGTTTTGAATCTGAAGCGTATTTTCTGGATACAATCCGTCAAACACATACTCGCCAAGAAATCTTACCCCATCAATACCCAAAAGAGTTTTTCCTACTTTTGGAATATTCCAGTAACTTGCAGCAAGTTCAGCTGTAAAACATAATACCTCAACAGTCCGCTTAGGATTATTTCGAATAAATTCCGGAAGGAGACTTTGTAAAATTACTGGCAAATCACTTCTCTTTTCATCTTCAGTTATTGGCTTATCTTTTCTTGCAATAATACTATCGGAAAACGCTTGGACCTCTCCCTTTGACATTGCTGATCTGTCTGCATTATTTTCACGCCAACGCTTTGTTTCAATCATTGCTCGCCATGCTAATCTTGCCGCTGCTTCGCTGAAGTTATTTTCAGATTTAGCTAACAATACGCCATAAGCTGCTGGATGAGTTTTTTTAATCTCTTTTAAATTATCTTCAAAACTATCTTTCATATCTTTCTCCTTTTCATGTGAGTGTTTTGACTTGTATCGAAAGCGCAAATCAAGCACTGATGACTTCGATACGAATTGAGCAAGTAATAAAAATTTTGGCAACTTAACTAGCTGCGATTCTACACCTATCGTTTTTGTTTTAAACCTATTTTTTAATAGGCCATTTGTAATCGTAACTCATCAAGTTATTTTCCCTGAAATTATTGTGGTCATTTTCATTCCGACCTTCTAATGATGGATCAAAAATAGATGATTAATAATAATGAAATGATATCTAAGCTTTATTTAAAAATTCAGCCAAATAAAAACAAATCTTATCTTCAATATCAGCAAACGAATCAGAAGATAGTTCTGATAACTGTGTCATTTCAAGTCGCTCAAATCCACATGGGTTAATTCGCGAAAAAGGCTCTAAATCCATATCAACGTTTAACGCCAAACCGTGATACGTACAACCTTTTCGCACTTTCAAACCAATCGAACAAATTTTTGCGTCTTCTACATAAACGCCCGGCGCATTTTCTCGTGTCGCCGCAATCACATTATAATCCGCCAACAAACGAATAACGGTTTGCTCTAAAATAAAAACATACTCTCGAACACTTAAATTTAAGCGTTTTAAATCAATTAATGGATAAACGACTAACTGGCCAGGAGCATGATATGTCACTTGACCACCACGATCTGTTTGAACAATGGGAATATCACCGGGATTAATAATATGCTCAGGCTTACCTACTTGACCTTGTGTAAAAACAGGCGAATGCTCGACAACCCAAATTTCATCTGGTGTTTTTTCATCACGATGTTCGGTAAAAGATTTCATCTCTTGCCAAACATCAGCGTAATCGCGTCGACCTAGTTTTTTAATTAACATGTTCTTCATTTTATTTTCAAAGGCAAATCAAAAAAACGCTTACCTGTCGCATTATACACCGCATTAGAAACAGCTGGTGCAGCAAGCTCTAATGCTGGCTCGCCAATACCTTTGGCGCCAGACGGCGAAGTGGGATCATGATTCTCCACCACAAAACCTTTCATTTCAGGTAAATCTTTCGCACGTAAAACATGATAACTATCATAGTTTGCATTTTGGATTTTACCATTCTCATTAACAACTTCTTCACTCAACGCATAACCTAAACCTTGCGCAATCCCGCCATAATATTGACCCATTAAGGCGCCTGAATTTATCGCTTTACCCACATCATGAGTTGCCACGTAATTTAACAAAGTCACTTTCCCTGTTTTTCGATTCACCGTTAATTCAACCGCATCGCATCCATAAACCCAAGTAAAATAGGCATTTCCTTTGCCTTTTTCTTCATCCCAATGCACTTTTGGCGCTTGAAAAACGCCAAACGCATAAGGATAAGCTTGGCTCAAAAACATTTGGTGAACCGCTTCTTCCCATGTTAATCTTTTATTGCGGCCGCACAAACAATCATTTTCAAAACAAACTTCTTCCGGCGAACATTCTAATGTTTCGGCCAACAACACCGACATTTGTTTCTTTAAAATTTCTACCGCATTTATAACTGCGCCACCACCCATTAAGGTACAACGTGACGCAACACTTGGCCCACCATCTGGAATATTCGATGTCGAAGGACGCTTATAACGAATCCGCTCTTTTTTCACACCTAATTTCTCGGCTAACAATAAAATCATGGTTGACTCAAAACCTTGCCCATTCTCATGCGCACCAACTTCTAATAATATTGATCCATCAAATTGCCCACTTATAATTGCCGAACAAAAATCCATGCCCTCAGCACCTAAACTCATCCCGCGATAACACATTGCGATTCCAACGCCATACATTTCGTCATCATCACCTGCGCCATGTGTACATTTTGTTATTTTATTTTCATAATCAATTTCTTGAAGTGTTTTCTCAAGCACTTCTCCCATACTAACAACATGGCCATCAAGCTTTTGATCTGTAATAGTAATACTATCTTGCTGAACCATATTTCGCTTTCGAAATTCAATTTCAGACATGCCTAATTTTTTCGCCGCCATTTCAACCATTTGCTCAACAACAAAATTCATTTGAGGCGAACCAAATCCGCGCATTGCTCCTGTAAAAACATGGTTTGTATGCACGCCATAAGCATCGCAATACACATTTGGCACAACATAAGGACCGCAACATTGAACAGTCGAGCGCCAAGTAACAAAAGGCGTCATAGAAGTATAAGCGCCCGCATCAGCTAAAATTCGCGTTTGAACAGCATGAATTTTGCCATCTTTCGTTACGCCCATTTTATAATGAACACGATAAGGATGACGTTTATAACTTTCGCGTATTGACCATTCACGATCATATGTCATTTTAACAGGACGGTTTGTAAGTTTCGCTGCGAGTGCGGTTCGCGCACAAATAATTGAAATCGTATCATCTTTACCACCAAATGCACCGCCAACCGGCATACTCATTATTTCAACATCAGACAGCGTGACATTTAATATTGCAGCGGTGAATCGACGTGTTGTAAAAGGATGCTGCATGCCAGCATACACTTCCATAACACCATCATAACGATACTGACAAATCGCACTTTCAGGCTCTAAATAAGCGTGTTCGATAAAGGGGGTTGTAAAATCATGCTCAATAATTTCGTCACATTCAGAAAAAGAAGTTTCAATATCATCACCTCGACGTATCGTGTGATGATTCACAATATTTGTTCCTTTTGCTTCATGAACTAAAGGCGAATCTTTTTGAAAGGCTTTTTCAACATCTAAAATTAATGGAAGCTCAGTCACATCAACATTAACCAGTTTTGCTGCTTCAAGCGCTGCTTCTCGAGTCTCAGCTACAACAATCGCAATCACATCACCATGAAAACGAATTTTATCACTTGCAAAGACTGCATAGTCTTTATAAATCTGCCCGTAATTAATCTCACCCGGCACATCACGCGCAGTAATGATTTTAACAACACCTTCTGCATTTTGCGCTTTTGAAATATCAATGTGATTAATTTTAGCATGAACATAATTGGTATAAACCGGCACAGCATGTAACATATCATAAAACTTCAAATCATCGGTATATTTTGTTTTACCAGTGACTTTTGATTCGGCGTCATTGCGCCAGCATTGATTCAGTTTTGACATAAGAAGGTCTCTTCTAAGAAGATCAATAACTCAGGCAAATAATAACACATTTCTTATCACAAAGTCATTCAGCTTTAGTGACCCAGATAAACCAATCGTCTATGCGCTACTTTTACAACGTAAACTATAAGCTCTGAATCTTTAATGTCATATAAAATTCGATATTTCCCTTGGCGCAAGCGATATTCTTCCCTTTTAGTAAGCTTAACTGAAGCTTGAGGTCGAGGATCTTCGCTCAGCTTATCTATCCGAGAAAGCATTCTTTGTAATTCTTTTTTTGGTATTCGCTCAAGATCTTTTATCGCTGATTTTGTAAAAACTATATTATATTTTCCCATCTTTCTTCAGTTTTTTTAGAACATCCTCAAAGCTCACAACTGGCTCTTTTCGCCTCTCTCGAAATGCTTTGATATCCTCAATATCCTGCGCTAAAGACGAGCGTACAGCTTCATTAACAAGATCAGAAATTGATTGTGCTGTTTCCATTGATTTCATCTGCAAAGCCTTGTGAATTTCAGGATCAAAATAAATTGTCGATCGTTTTGTATCCATACAAACCTCCTATATTGTTACAACGACATTATAACGTTACAACGTTATGACGTCAAGACGTTAATCAATGAAAGTTATGTCTGAATTGGCTCTGGAAAAGTGATTTTCTTCGACGCTGCATCAATATCTTTAAGGCCATTGCCAGTTATAAGCAGCACGATTTGCTCATCTTCGCCTAACCCTGCCTTTTGAAGGCCTGCAACGGTTGCAGCTGCGGCAGGTTCAGCAAAAATGCCAGTTGTACTTGCCAATAAAGTTTGTGCATTTAAAATTTCATCATCAGTTACAGTGATTGAAAAGCCCTGAGTTTCCTCAACGGCTCGTTTTGCCATAAATGCATTGCTAGGCGCAGAAACCGAAATTGAGTCGGCAATTGTTTTTGGATTTTCTGCGTTATGATATTCGCCTGTTTGAATAAATCGATGAATCGCATTAGAATTTTCCGCTTGCACGCAAATAAGTTTTGGCAATCGATCAATTAAGCCTGATTCTTTGAGATCATAAAACGCTTTATAAACACCTGCAATAATTACGCCATCACCAACTGGTACGATAATTGCATCGGGCACTTTAAAATTATTTTGAGCAAAAACCTCCAGGCCAACCGTTTTTTTACCTTCGATCGTCAGCGGGTGATAAGCAGTATTACGATTAAGACATCCGGTCTTTTTAGAATATTCTATCGACAGTTTAAATGCATCATCATAAGTACCATCGACTGGTTTTAATGTAGCACCATATTGTAACATTTGAACAAGCTTTGCTTTTGGTGCAGATGCAGGCACAAAAATTATTGCTTTTTTTCCAGCAGCCGCACACACTGCTGCAAGCGCACTTGCTGCATTGCCTGTAGAGGCTGTCACAATATCACTTTCATTTAATCGATTTGCTTCTGCGACAAGCAAAAATGATGCGCGATCTTTTAAAGATCCGCTTGGATTTAACCCATCATTTTTCACCCAAACATTTTTAAGACCCATTGTTTGAGCGAGTCGATTAACTTTTGTAAAAGGCGTGTTTCCAACAGCATATTCTGGATAATATTTTGGATCAACAGCCGAAAATAAAGACCAATCAGGATCTTCTTTTTTGAATTTTTTTGAAATATCATCATAATCAAAACGCACCTCTAAAACACCTATTAAAGGCTCGCCCGGCTTCCATGTTTTAGAACAGTCGGGGCAAAGATATCGAATTTCATCTTGTTTGAAATTTTTTCCGCATTCCGTACATTGATAAATAAAATTAATCATATTGAACTCTTAACTGCTATCTGTGATTTTAACAAACATATATTTTGGTTTGTTAATAATGATTTTATAACGTCCGGAAAATGGACTTAATAACTTAGTTTTAATGTATTGGTTGATATTCCTATTTTTAATTGAAGAAGCCCTGTTGATAAGCACTTGATTTTGACCTTTTTTGACAGCTAAACTTTGAGCCAAGTAAACCTTATCAACAACCAAATATTGCGGCTTCATCTCTTTTAAGCTTTTATAATACAAATTCATACTTGTCAATTTATTAAATACAAACTGACCTCTCAACACAGGGAGAGATTTTGCATATAAAAGATTGGTGAGAATTTTTCCTTCATAGTTTGTCTTAGCAAAATATTGGTACAAAGAAGCGTTGAGATCACGCATACCAAGCCGCATTTGTTGTCGAGTTTGCTGCTGAATTAAATATATCGAATTGTATTTCTGATTATAATAAACAACAACAAGAACCAAACAAAATGCAACAATAAGAACATCCGCAGCAAATTTTCCAACTTTCAACCTATGTGATAGATGTTTCCCTAGCAAATGGATCAGTAAAGCCGCGCCATATCCCATGACAATTGCTAGAATCGGAAATATGGTATCTAAATTTCTTGGATCATAACTAAAACAGAAAAGCCAGATCAGAAAATATGGAAAAACAAAAAGAAAGAAAACTTGGCGAAATATTTTATTCGCAAACACGCCAAAAACAACAAACAAAGGAATTAAAATCCAACCAAATACTCTTCCATACAATGGATTAATAAGATAATGAAAAGCAAACATAACCCGCTGTAAATATGAATGATAAAGCACGTGAACCATCAAAGAAGAATATGCAAAATGTTCTTTTCCTAACATGATTTGCATATATTTATAAGCATACCAAGGAAGAAGTAACAAAAGGATAACAAGATAGCATGCAAAAATTGCACGCAATGGCTTTCGAAATATTTTTTTATCCTTCAGTATAATTAAATAGACAAACAATGGGTAAAGAATGGCTATAAATATGCCGGATTGTTTTGATAACGCGGCGCCAGCGGCAGTGAAGGCACCAAGATAAATTAATTTTTTTGCTTCTTCTAGATTAATTTGATCTTTTGCCAAAATAAGCAAATAAAATGACATTAGCGTAAAAAATGCAACAACATAATTTGCATCTTGTAATGTTTGATTAGATAGACGGAATAAGTACGCTGTAAAAACAATAGCAATAAAATAAGCTAACTGTTTTTTTCGAAAACCAAGGTCTAATAAAACAAACAACACCAATAAAGGAAAAAGCCCTGTCACTGCATTTGCAAACAATTGAACAACATCTGTCAACAAAAATTGATAAGTCAAAGACCAATTTGCAGAAAGCAACTGCGGATAATCCCATGTTTGTGTGGGCAAAATGCCATGATACCAATTAATTGCCCAACGATTAAAAGAAATCACTGCATCACGAAAAATAAATGACGAGCTCGCGTTATAATAAAATAGTGAAAAGTAAAATACGATCGCCAGAACAACCAGGGCAAATATCATGACGTGAATGACCGTTATTTTCTTTAACAGCTCAATCACTGAGAGCTTCGGCAAAGCATATTCAGCTGATGGAAAACATTCATATTTTTGTTGATGTAAATTTCTAAACAAAACTAAGACAGAAAGCTCAAGCGCAACAATACAATAAACTAAAAACGGCGTATAAAGATGCAATAAAGTCAGCAAATAAACAATAAAGAAATTTATGATCAAACTCAATACGCAGGATAAGAGTATGCACCGAAGAATTCCTTTATGCATATTCAAGAAAAATAACAGCAAAAAACCCGGCAGAAATAGCACTTGAACAATCGAAAGAATACCTGAAATTAACATGAATTATCCTTAATGCAAGCTGATTCTATTAAGATATATTGTGTAGAAAACGATGTCAATAAAGTTTGAGGTGATCATCAGAGCAATTTGATTAAAGTTATTTCAGAGTAAATTTAAGGCAAAAACAAGGGTTTGATGATAACTTTGGCGAAAGTAAAGCGCAGGCACGAGCCATTTCGACAAAATTATCATCAAACCCTTGTTTGCGAACACCAAATTTAACTCTTTATGCCCGCTTCCGATCAAGCGCTTTAAGTTTTTTCTTACGCAATCGAATCGCTTTTGGTGTAATTTCAACAAGCTCATCATCTTCAATAAACTCTAATGCTTGCTCGAGTGTCATATGCGCATGCGGTGTTAAAATAATTGCATCATCAGAACCCGACGCACGAACATTCGTGAGTTGCTTTTCTTTTGTTGCATTCACAACCAAATCATTATCGCGAGCATGCTTGCCAACAATCATACCTTCATAGATTTGCGTTTGAGGACCAATCAACATGCGCCCCCGTTCTTGCAAGTTCCAAAGCGCAAAAGCTGTGGCTTTACCCGCGCAATTTGAAATTAAAACACCATTACTGCGTGATGTTAAATTACCTGTAACAATCGGACCGTAATGATCAAACACATGGTAAATTAAACCTGTGCCGGATGTTAATGTCAGAAAAAGACCATAAAAACCGATTAAACCGCGCGCTGGAATCATATAATCCAAGCGCACACGACCATGGCCATCATGCAACATATTTAAGAGATCAGCACGACGCGCGCCTATTTGTTCCATAATTGCGCCTTGAAATTCTTCCGGCAAATCAATCGTGAGACTTTCATAAGGCTCCTGCGAAACACCATCAATCTCTTTGACAATCACAGTCGGCCGAGAAACAGAAAGCTCATAACCTTCACGACGCATCGTTTCCAATAAAATTGAAAGATGCAACTCACCACGACCCGACACACGAAACTTATCAGGATCATCTGTTTCTTCCACTCGAAGCGCAACATTATGAATTAATTCACGCTTTAAACGCTCGCGAAGTTGCCGACTTGTTAAGTACTTTCCTTCTCGACCCGCAAACGGCGAATCATTGACTTGAAAAATCATATTAATCGTTGGCTCATCAACAGATAACGGCGGAAGCGCTTTCACATTTTTAGGATCACAAATCGTATCGGAAATTCGAAGATCTGGGAGACCAGTAATTGCAACAATATCCCCTGCACTTGCCTCTGGAATCTCATTACGATCAAGCCCCAAATAACCCAGAATTTGCAGCACACGACCATTTCGTGTCTCGCCATCTTTATTAATAACCGTCACTGCTTGATTTGTTTTTAGTGACCCTTGTTTGATTCGCCCAATACCAATCGCACCAACATAAGAAGAATAATCGAGCGCACTAATTTGCATTTGCAACGTGCCATCGGGATCAACATCAGGCGGCGCAACATATTTAACAATCGCTTCAAATAGCGGTGTCATATCACCACTATGATCATTCGGATCATTATTCGCATAGCCCATTAAAGCCGAACCATAAATAATGGGGAAATCGAGCTGCTCATCTGTCGCGCCAAGCTTATCAAACAAGTCAAATACTTGATCCACAGCCCAATCGGGTCTCGCGCTTGGCCGATCTATTTTATTAATCATGACTATCGGATGTAAGCCTTGTGCAAATGCTTTTTGCGTCACAAAGCGAGTTTGTGGCATCGGACCATCAACCGCGTCAACAATCAACAGCACCGAATCCACCATCGATAAAATCCGCTCAACTTCACCACCAAAATCCGCGTGCCCGGGCGTATCGACAATATTAATATGGTAATCTTTCCAATGAATCGCGGTGTTTTTAGCTAAAATCGTAATGCCGCGCTCTTGCTCAAGCTCATTGGTATCCATCATGCGCTCAGAGATCGTCGCACGCGCGTCCAATGTATCGGATTGCTGTAATAACTTATCAACAAGTGTTGTTTTACCATGATCAACATGCGCGATAATCGCTATATTTCGTAACTTATGTGTCATTGTTGTTGTCTTCTATGATTAAATTTAGCGCATTGTAGCATAGAATTTCTTATGTTGACATGCATGGATGAATTCATATATGGCAATATTCTCAAATAACGATGTTTTCAAAAATCTTTTTCAAACGTGTTGCTGTAGACTTGTCTACATTGGCGCGTTTGGCATAGGAAGACCAATTGTTAATAACGGCTTTGATTTCATTAACAATTTTATGCGCTTTTAACTCATCAATATTTAATCTGCGTGCAACTTCAAGAAAATGTTTTATTGTTGGATTGGCTCCTTCACCAGCTATTGTCATCGTGTGTTCACCAGCAATACCACTTGAAAATGTTAAATCATATGCAGGCGATAATTGCCATTGATTATGATGATAAAGAAAGGAAAAGTTTTTTGAATGATCATCACGATTATGAGTCAGCACATTAAACACCATTCGACGAAACCCTTGCAATACAGCTTGTTTATCTTGTGTCAACAACCAAGTAGCTTTAAGAAAATCAGTATAATCTAAGTTTGGAACACGAAAATTTGCATGAAGCAATCCAGATAAAGTATGCATATGAATACGACTATTGTTAATACGATCAAAACGAGATATGCCAAATGCCGAACCAAATTTTCCGGCATCAAATAATCGCGTTTCAGACATATCAATACCACAATCTCGTGCCATAAGTGAGTAGGCATATTCGACTTGCGCATTATCATTAACATCAATCATCGCTGAAAATTTAATAAGATAATGTTGAAAATCGGAAGGAATATCACAAACTCCAGAGCATAATTCATTTCGCTCATGATTGAAGCCAACAATAACTTTAGGTCTAGCGCCACCCGGTGAACCGCCTGCAATAATTAATTCAGACAAAACATGATCGTCTTTGCCACGCAACACTATTTCACAATCACGTGCGAGCGTATCTAACCCTATTTTTCTTTTCCATTCATAATCAATATCCTCACATGGCTGATAACTGAGTGCGCCAAGTGCGCGCTCACCTATATAGGCTAATCTTTGTAAGGGTGAAATTGTGTTAAATTCAAAACCTTGTTGACGAAAATATCGATCCATTAATAACAACCCCCAACCATCAGGCAACGAATCGTATAGCAAACCGGGCAGCCCTTCGAATACTCTTTCATTATCAGAATACACACCAGACTTTAGTGGTAATTTAAATGGTGATAACTCTAAATTTGTTTTAATAAAATCTGGTTGATATTCAAAAAATATTTCATGATCCACATGCAGGCATTTACCAACATGGTGTTTTTTTTCGGATAAATGTAAAAACACATCAAGCGCATGTTTGATTGTCATGATGATTTTTTCCTGGCACGTTGACGTTTTTTTTGATTTCTATTTTGTTCAAGTTGGGCAATGGACGTGAATTTAGGCGGCACTAAAATATGATCAAAATCATCCATTGCATGCAGGACAAAGCATAATTGCAACAAACGAGACAATGATATTTCAGCTTTATTTTCAAATCGTCGAATGGAAGCGACTGTAACATCCGATCGAGAAGACAACTCTTCTCGCGTCCAATTATAATCTAATCGTCTTTGCTTTAGACGTTCGGCCAATAATTTAGCCATATCGTCTGGCGAGATAATTGCCATCATATAATCAACAACCCGATGTTTTTCAACTTAATTGACATTATAGCGTCAAATATTATATTCTACAAGGAATCGCGGTATTTTTATCTAAAATGGCAATGCCACACCCTTACTCAAGCTCATCACAGAGTGAAGTCGGCTCGCACGGGACCAAAATAAAAATTTTATCACAATAACGCTTAATTTGATTTATTTACAGAAATCTTCGCTTCATAACCCATTGAATTTAAAGGCTTTTTACGCTTCTTAAGAAAACCTTAAGATTCTCCTCATAATTCCTTAATCTTTGTGTGATATCGTCATCTCAAGAATCGGATTCACAAAAACGATTCTAAAATAATTTATACGGGGGTACTTAATCATGCCAGGATTTTTTCGACCAAGATCAAACAACGATGAACTCTTAACATTCATGTTTGGATGGCTGACTTGTGCGCCACTCCTTATGAGCAAAAGATCACATAGCACTACTAATTTGAGCTTGATGTTAGGCGTGATTACTTTCATGAATTTTATCCAAAGAGCTCAAGCTTATAACTATGATTTTGCCAACCCCGTCGATGGTAGCACATATTTTTCAACAACTGTGAATAACACATCATCGCAATATATGATTATAGGACTCTCTAAAAATATGCAAGGTACTCCTATTCCATCCGCGGCAGACAGCACCCTCATAAGCATGTTACGAAAAACAGACATCATACCCCCTAAAAATGATAACTTTTTTGCCGGCTATTTCTCAGATGCAATTGCGGGAAAATGTGACGTTACTAATACGCAGCTTTTATTGAGAATGTTTGGCGATGCAGCAAATAAAACTTTAGAAGCTGGCTTTAATACAACCATGAATGAATTTTGCAAACAAATGACAGATAAGGATAATGCTAGACTTGATCTTTTCATGGTAATTTTCATAGGGATTATTGTATGTGCATTTCTAGTAGCTTGTATTGTGATCACATACATTTTTCAATGCGCCAGCAACGGAACTACTGGCGAAAGAGATCCACTTTTGAATAATGACACTACTGCAGCAGCTGCTTCCGGAAACCTTGAAGCAGGTGAACCTAACACCATCATCGATCAAGTTGATAAGGAAAAAGAACATAACGATGAAAAATCAGGTGGATTTCAGAGCTTTAGCAAGAGAAACTAATTGCCCATATGAATTAAAAAATAATAAGGAGACTATCCGATGCAGAAACCTACTAGTGTTTCAACTAAAGAGACAAATATCGGATTAGCCGCAAGCAACGCTCAATGGGAGCTTGTTCATACCATCGCAAAAACAAACCTAGCCTCTAAAAATGATCCTGAACATTTTGGCGAAGCATTACTCGAAGCATGTCGGGCAAAAAAGTGGGATATTGTCGAGCTTCTACTGAACAATAAAAACATGATTAATAATTGGAACTTCTTATCGGGTGATTTTAAAGGATATTTTTCACTTCATTTTCTTGTGTTACACAATCAAACGGAATTAATAAAAAAAATGCTGGGTAACTTTAAGGGTGTGATAAACAAGCAGATTGACCCATCATCATTAACAGCTTTAACATTGGCTGCTCAAAATCCACAAGTTACATCAGAAACTTTAGCTTGCCTTCTAGATAATGCACCAGATCTTAATATTAACTTACGTCAAGATGGACAAAGCGCATTGGAATATGCAGCTAATACCGATCAAAGAAATAAAGTAAAAATTCTGATAGAAAAAGGGGCGGACTTAACACGCTCATCTAAAGAAAACACAACCATAATCAGCTTAATGGCAAACAAAAAGAAATGGAACATCGTTCGAAGTATCTCAGAAACAGGACATGCATCTAAAAATGATCCTGAAGCATTTGGAGATGCGTTACTCGAAGCATGTCGAGCACAACAATGGGATATTGCCAACCTACTACTAGACAATGAAAACATGTTTAATAACTGGAAATTCTCGTCTGGTAGTTTTGAAGGATATTATCCGCTACATTTTCTTGTGTTATACAATCAAACAAAATTGATAAAAAAAATGCTGATGAACTTTAAGGATGTAATAAACAACCAGCTTAGTCCATTGACACTAACAGCTTTAACATCAGCTGCTCAATACAAACAAATAACACCCGAAACATTAACTTGTCTTTTAGAAAATGCGCCTGATATTGCTATAAATCTGGCTTCATCTGGCCGAAACGCTTTGCATCGTGCCGCTAGAACAGGACAAACTGAAAAAGTGATATCATTAATTCAATATGGCGCTGATGTAACGATTATTGATTCTGATAGCAATTTAGCTTTTGAGGTAAATCCATTTCGTGACACAATAAAAGCGATAGCAATGCAACACCTTATTCAAACTAACAGTGACTTAAAGGGTGTTGATTTGACCGGCGTATGGATTTTAACCAACACGCAGCTCGATTACGTTTTACAGTATAAAAAAACATTAGAAGATCTCGGCTGCAAATTGCATTTCAAAGTTAATGTTCTGGGCATGCAATTTGAACAATTCGGCTTGCCCTGCCAAGCCTTTTCAGTTACTCAGTACACCAATATTGTTTTTGGATATTTACCCAATGATAAAAAACTGACTAGCATCATTAAGAGCCGAACAGATCTGCAGCCCCAATTAAAACGATTCTTTGTCACAAAATGGGAACGAACATCTGAAAGCAAACCCATCAGAGTTGAACGTTTAGAATTACCAAAATTATTCAGATTTTATTCTTACGATCCACACAAAAGCATTAATGATCTAACTAATGGCGAGTTAATACTTTTCACTAAATGGCTACGATTATTATTAAATTTCTTTCATGAAATTGGATTGCAACCTCCGAAACAATTGGAGCAGGACACCGTTACTTTTGAAAGAACATTGGAAAATTTTGTTTCTCGTGAAATTGTTGGGTTTTTTGCTCAACAATGTAAAACACCACTTCTGACACTAACAACAGCACAAAAACAAGAAAGCTCCTCTGTAAAAGAAATTCAATCTGCAACAACAATTGCGCAATTATTTAAAACTTTTTGTCAATTCCGAGATTTTGCGTTTGAAAAACATCATGAAAATACTACTTTCCAGCTCTACTTATATTTGGCTTGTGCTTTTACCAGGTTAAACTATCCACAAAATTTATTATTTTCTGAGCATTTCAACCCAACTGAGATTGGCGTAGGAGGCAAGGCAATTGATGATTTTGATTTAAGCGAGCTGATCATGCTCAGGACTACAGCGGTTGATGATGACATAAAAGATTTTGTTCTTACGGGCAATACTTTAGAAACAGTGAAAATATTTGTGATAGATGAGATCATTGACCGACTACGTGCAAGAGAAGCTTTTTTAGACCCTTTAGATGGGGGAACATTAAGCGATGAAGGCATTAAGACTTGTTTAAATCACCCAAAAATACGTCAAGCATTACAAGACTGTCATCAAAAAAAACTTAAAGAATTATTTGGCATAAACAAAACCATCCTAACTGAGGTCAACAATAAGTTTATGATACTAGGTGAAACGCTTTGGAACGCTAGCACTGACTCAGGAGGGTTATTTGATGAATACTCTGCAGATAAAGCAGTTGAAGAATTTCATACTTACATATCCACATTGGATAGAAGAATTGTCAATTTCTTAAATATGCGTCAATATTATGTCTCAAGTAGAAACCGCAATACAACCTTCGAAGATTTATTTAATAAAGCAACTTACAATGTTTGCTCAGGTCAACTTGGAAGCGCTATTAAACAATGGGCAAAAAAATTCAGAGATGATAATACACTAGAGGCTGATACAACCCCCTACTCTAAATTTTTAAAAATAATGCCAAAAAATCCAAAACCAATGTTTACTGAAATGCCAGAAGGTTACAAAAAAACGGATCAAGGCCTTTCAGCAGCAATGAGCAAACACAACAAAGGTGTCAAATTTTGACACCTCACTTAGAAGAAACTTATCATGCCAGGATTTTTTCAACCCAGATCAAACAGCGACGAACTACTAACTTTTATCCTTGGATGGCTAGCTTTTGTGCCACATATCACCCTCGGAAAATCAAGGAGTTCGCGCTTAATGTTAGGTGCGCTTGCTGTGACGTGCTTTTTCCAAAAAGCACTGGCTATTAATTATGCTATCGTAAACCCGGTCTCAGGATGCGCATATTTTCCTTCAACAAATAATGACGGCGCGACATCTCAGTATGCCATTGCCGGCTCTACGACTTATCTTGATGATGACAATCTATATGATTCCAATGAAGCTTTCATTAAGATACTTCAAGATAAAAACCTTATTCCCACAAACAATACTTTTGTCCCAGGCTTTTATGAAACAGCGATCACTGGAGAGTGCAAAGTAACTTATCCGCAACTTTTATTAAGAATGTTTGGTGAAATTGCCAACACAACTTTAGAAGATGGTTTTCTTGCGGCCATGAAAGAATTCTGCAAAATTAAAACAGACGAAGTAGATGAAGAAAATGCTAAATTCATGTTAACTGCAGAGCTTCTTCTCGGAGTAGTTGGAGGCATAACCCTACTAACTTGTCTCATATCTCTCATCTGTTGGGGTGTCTTTAGACACATAGAAGGGGCTAACAGAAGACACAGAGCTGATGAAGGGGCTAACAGAAGACACAGAGCTGATGGGGAAAGAAATCCGCTTTTGCTGGCTAACGACACTGCGACGGTTGCTCCAGTAGCAGATCTTGAAACAGGTAAAGCTAACAGAATCACAGATAAAGTTCCTGAGGATGAATCACATAACGATAAAAAAACAGGTGGCTATCAAGCTTTTGCAAAAAACTGATGCACATTGAATTTACTTAGAAAATTTTGGTGATGAATCATCTTCGCTGGTTTCTTCAATTTTTGGAGAAAAACGCTCTTGATATAAAATTTCTTCATGGTGAAGGACAGACTTTGCAGGCAAATTATCAAAAACTAATGCATCCGAAGACTTATTTAAATAAAGCCTCATATAATTTTGTGAAACCAACCAAGGTTTAAAAAGAGACAAAACCCCATCCTCTAATGCAGATTCATTAAATAGCTCGGTGGCAAGCATTTCTGATGAAGAAATCGGAGCACATTTTATTGCAAACAAGTCTATTTGTTGAAGATACGTTTGATGAATACTATAAAGATACGAGAACCTTCCAAAAGCAACAAGAAACATCGGAAATATAACAACAGGATGGTTAAAAATCTCTAAAGGCGGATCAACAAGCAACCCTAAAAGCGTTATTGAAAACGCAGAAGGCAAAACATATTGAGCAATCGAGATTTTAGATTTATTAATATCTTTTAAAATATCCGCATATTCTTTTTTAATTAAACCTTCTTGTGACAATGGAATTTCTATCTTTCGAATATTCTTAGCGTCATCAACGAAATCTTTAATAGTAACAGGCCTATCTTTTTCTTTTAACTGTATGTTTTTCAACAGCCCTGCATCACGCGTCATATTAAATCTTTCTAAAAACTCAGGCTGTTCATTTGTAGTGCTGCTAAACAGCCTATTCCTTACAAAAAAATTTGGGCGAAAAACTGTTGTACGACTTGTAGAAGAAATTTCTTTTAACGCTGTTATGAATGTTGGTTTTATTATTCTGCTAAACATAGCTTATTATTTCCCATTTAACTTCGCAACATAGCCTGCATAAAATGCAGCGGCTTGACTTAGATGTTCAACAGGGCAATGTTCGTTTGGTGCATGAGCGAGCACCTCATTGCCCGGGCCCATGCCAACGCATGGAATGCCATGCATACCACAAATCGCAACGCCATTTGTGCTAAACGTCCATTTATCAATTTTTGGTTTTTTATCTAAAACATTTTCGTAAGCGGCTGCCGCTTCTTGGATCCATTCAGAATCTTCTGGAATCGCCCAAGTCGGATAATATTTATCGATCGGATAAGTCAATCCTGTGTAAGCTTTTTCTGCATATTTCAACACGGTAACTTTCGCATCAGGATAACCGATTGCTTTACACGCCTCTTCGACTTCTTTTACAGCACTTTCACGCGTTTCGCCTTGCGTTAATCGACGATCTAATTGAATCGAAGCATGATCCGGCACCGCACATTGCGAGGGCGATGAGAAAAAGAATTGTGTGACAGTGATCGTGCCCTTTCCTAAAAAGTCATCATCTTTAATACGTTCATTTAATTTTTCGATTTCAAGTGCGATGCGTGACATTTTGTAAATGGCGTTATCACCACGCTCCGGCGCCGAACCGTGACAAGACAAACCACCAATATCAACCATCATTTCCATGCGGCCTCGGTGACCGCGATAAATATTCATGTTGGTTGGCTCTGTGATTACAACCATTTCCGGTTTGATTTTATCTTCATTAATAATATATTGCCAACACAAACCATCACTGTCTTCTTCCATCACAGTGCCGGTAAAATAAATCGTAAACTGATCATTCAAATCTAAATCTTTAATGATTTTTGCCGCATAAACCATCGACGCCATACCGCCTTCTTGATCGACCGTACCTCGACCCCAAACCTCACCATCTTTAATATGTCCATCAAACGGACCAAAATCCCACAAACTTTCATCACCCGGATAAACAGTATCAATATGCGCATCAAACGCTATAATACGAGGACCATTTCCAATACGACCGAGGATATTTCCAAGCCCATCAATAATAATTTCGTCAAAACCCACTTTTTCCATTTCTTTTTTGATAACTTGAATGACATCCTTTTCTTTCATGGAAAACGCGGGGGTTTTTACCATCTCAACTAAAAAGTTTGCGGTATCACTTTCATACTCTTTTGCTTTTTTGGCTATCTCTTCATAAATATTTGTCATGCTTATCTCCTAAAATTCGTCATCTTGCGACTACGAAATGGCGTCAAGCCGCGGGATGACGTAAATCCCTTAAAATCTCTCCCATAATTTCTCTGATAACTCACGAGATTTAGCTGAAAGTTCTTCTTCATCAATATCAAGCGTGAGCTTTTTATTTTCCATCAATATTCGGCCTTTGACGATTGTTGTATCAACAATGTTTTGCGATACGCCAAAAATTAAATGGCCTAAAATAGTTTCATCGTTAAATGGGGTTGGCGGAATGTAATCAACCAAAATCACATCGGCTGCTGCACCTTCTTCAATCACGCCAATTTTTGTGTCCGTCCAAATTCTATTCGCAATCTTAGCATTATTGAGAAACAATGTATTGCATGATTCTAAAAATCCGACTGAGGGATTTTTTGCACGAAGATGTTGTGCCCATAATGCGACACGCACTTCTTCAAACATATTCACTGTCATTGCATCAGTCCCAAGCCCGACTAAAATATTTTTATCCATCATTTTGACGATGTCTGCAATGCCAACGGCATTATTCATATTGGATTGCGGATTATGCACAACCATCGTATCAGTTTCTGCCAACATATCCATTTCAAAATCATCGAGATGCACACAATGCGCAGCAATCGTTTGCGGACCTAACACGCCATGCTTTTTAAAACGCTCAACAACACGTAATCCGCACATGTCCATTGTTTTTTCTTGGTCGGATTCTGCCTCAGCCGTATGAACATGAAAACCAGTCTTTAAGGAATGTGCAATATCGACCGCGTTTGCTAACGTATTGTCTGAAACTGTGAACGAAGCATGCAATCCAAACAATGCTTTTAATTGATCATCACTTTCTGACTGGCAATAACGAATAAAATCAGCATTCTCCTGCAGTCCTTGCATCGTAGATTCTGCACCATCGCGATCGGAAACTTCATAAGATAAACATCCACGCAAGCCAGTTTCTTTTAACGCTTTCGCAATCATGTGCAACGATCCCAAAACTGCATTTGGACTGGCATGATGATCGATGAATGTTGTCGTGCCATGGCGAATTGCATTTAATGCCATAACGGCCGTGCTAATATAAGTATCTTCGAGCATAAGCTGTTTATCGAGGCGCCACCAAAGGTTATTTAAAATTTCTTGAAAGTTGTTTGAAGGTTTTGCCTTTCCTAAACCACGAACCAGCGTGCTATAAAAATGCATATGTGAATTAATAAGACCTGGCATGACGAGTTTATCTTTTGCATCAATTATTTGATCAAATGAGCCATCGATTTTCTTCGCAATTTTTTTAATGATGCCGTTTTCAATTAGCAACATGTGATTTTTTAACAATCGGCTGTGTTCGCCGAGCGTTAATATAGTTGCGTTTTTAATAAGAATTGTGTTCATGTGGATTTTCCTAGTATCTGTCAAAAAGATGCAAAAAGATGTCAAGCTTAGCCCATATCATTACCCATAAATCATTCAGAAACAATATTAGGCGTTGATGAGCTCCGAAGGAGCGGCATAAGGTAGCCCAGGCCGCGAGGCCTGGGTTAGGTTCAACGTCATAACAATAATGAGGCCTGTAAGGCCGACATAAAGTTGATTGTAATACCATATTTTATATCGGTCTTACAGACCTCCCATTTCTGTTCTTAACAGTTTTCTCAGGCCTCACGGCCTGGGCTACCTTATGCCGCCCCTTCGGAGCTGTTAAAAGTATCTCTATAAATACAACTTTTCTCGATAAACTATATAAAAATCTCCCCGAAAATCTGAATTTATAGCGTCGCCTTTAAGCAATACCTTCTATAGGTTTGTTGAACAACAAATCTATTTTTATATCCGACTTATGGGTAATGATATGGGCTAAGCCTGACACCTTTTTATTGTTTGTGATTTTATTACAAAACAACAGTAATATACAAGGTTTTTAGTTGCCAATCGCCTTAATGATGCCATCGATGGCGTCTTCTTATAAACCTTCTTTCTCTGTGTCTTCATTTTTTATCTTTTTTTAATTTGTCTGCGCTCAACTTGTATTTTTTTAAATGCTAATTAAAAAATATATTACTCAAAAAATGTAACCGGAATATAACCGGAGACTTGACAATACCTTGTTTCTACAATAGCCTACACACTAATGCCGTATCGAAAAGTAACTAATCAACAATCAAGGAAATAAAATATGCCAAAGTTTCCATTTAAATTCTTTGGAAAAGGAGAATCACAGCGACTACTTAGACACTCTCCAAAGAAAATTCACCCTATATTGTTAATTGATTCAAATGTACTGTTCCTTCCAGATCAAAATGACCCTTCAAAATACGCCTTAAATTCGGATATTATGGATTATGTCGAAACATTTAAAAGCGATCATCCGGGCGATAAAGTAACAATCAGTATTTTTCAATCACTTGACGAAAAAAGAAAAGAACACCTACGCGACTTAGTCTCAAAACTACGCTTGGAAGCCACTGGTATAGATAAAGCCAACCTTCAATCACATGAGAAAGATTTTATGATGAAATGCTCGACAGTTAACACAACAGAGAATTCAACTGATGCTCAATATATGGCTCTCTGGGAAAAATGTATGACGAAAAAAAACTCGAGTAATACTGTCATCTCAAGCAATCAAAATATATTGGAACTCGCAAAAGAAAAAAACTGCAGTGTTCTAGAATGTTCTCCAGAAGGTATTATCTCCGAACAAAACAACAGCTCATTAGCATATAAATAAAAAAGGTGTCAGGCTTTGCATAAGCTACCTAGCCACCATTTCAAGTGCCTGTGAAAAACATTTCTTCACACAAATCGAGCAACCAATACAGCGTTCTGGATCAATCTCAGGAATCTTTTTGTCATTTAATGTAATTGCTAAATAAGGGCATCGCGCGCAATTACCGCAATGCTCACAAAGTGTTTCATCGACTGAAGATACTTTTTTAACGGCCGATAAATCCATAAAATCAGTCACAGGATTTGGCAGCGCACAACCGATTAAATCTTTCATCGATTTTATTTCATGTTCTTGCATAAAATAACTTAAGCCTGATTCTAATTCTTCAATGACTTCAACACCGTCTTTTGTCGCAACTGTGCAAAACTGCACGGTCTTTGCACCCAACGCCAAAAAATCTGCTGCTTGTTTGTAATTCATCGGCCCGCCGTTTCCTGAAACGGTGACATCTAACTTTGAGACGTTAGCCAACGTTAAATTGCTAATCGGCGCAACGGCTTCGCCCGACATGCCTGCAACGACACCTTCATCCCAAGTTTTTTTATTTTCAGACTCTCTGAACCCCAACGTCGGAAAAGAATTCGCAAGCGTAATGCCGACCTTTTTATTGGGATATTTTTCAAAAACTTTTTTGATTGCGCTCACGATTGGATAAATCGAGGTTACCGCTGGCGTTAATTTAAATAATTTTGGAATTTCAGGATCACTCACTTCCATCACCCAATCAATAATTTTCGCAGATAATTGTGCGTTCTGCGAAACAATATCACCTTCTGTTCCATCGCCACCTTGTGGACATGACAAACTATACTCAACCGCCATTGAGCCTGCTTGATCAAGTTTTTTTGTGTTCGATTGCCAGCCTGCTTTGTCGTGCGCATCATCACCGGTGACTGGTCCGCCTGTTGAACCCATCGTCAAACGATCCGGATATTCGTTTATTAATCTTTTTATTTCTTCACACACTCGATCGAGCGGATGATCAGAAACATTATCACAATTTGCATAAGTATCATCTGAATAAGCAAGCATATATTCACTTGGAATATGAATCGGCACATTATCAAAAGCCGTTTTCATCACACCACCTGCCCAACCAGCATCATAAGCCTTTTTCATTTGCTCATAACCGTCAGTCGGTGGTGCTGCTGATAATAAAAATGGCGATCGAATGCTTCGACCAAAAAATTCTGTTTCCAGAGAAACTGGCCGCCGAATAACACCGCTTAATGCTACCGTGCTTTTAAAATCTTTTTCAAAAGTTGGCGTCGACTTGCCAAAAAGCAAAGCATCAACTTTTAGTGCGGCATTTTTACCACTTGCCGTTGCCTCAACAACAGTCGATGCGCCATTGACATAATCGCCCGCATAAAAAATTCGCTCATGATTGATTTTCTCAAATTCGCTTCGCGTGCCAATCGCAAAAACCACCATGTCATAGTCTTTTATAATAGTTTCTGACCCATCAATAACATATTCCGAGTTGAAAGACTCGCCATCTGGAATATTCACTTTAATTGCTTTAAGGCCAGTTACATTTTTCTTCTCACCTAAAATTTCAGTCACAATCGTTCGCGGAACAACACCAATATTATTTTCTAAAATTTCAGCGCGTTCATTTTCAGTTAATCGCATTTGCGTCAAATTACGACGATAAATAATATCAACTAACATTGCGCCCGTCTTTTTCGCAGCCACTGCAACATCAATTCCAATTGCGCCACCACCAATCACTGCAACTTTTTTATTTTGAAGTGAAATGTTTTGTGCGTTTTTAAGAAAATCAATCCAATCGTATGCTTGCTCTTTTCCTGGAATATCAGAACAGATTGGTTGATCTAAACCAACGGCAACAATCACCGCATCAAACTTTTTTTCTAATAAGTCGTTTGGCGTTTTAATATTTTGACTGTAATGAATTTTAATTTGACCTAAACTTAAAACAAAATCAATATCGGTATTTAAAACATCTTTATCTAAGCGATGATCAGGAATTAAGTGACACATGCCACCTGCTTTTTTATCGCGCTCAAAAACTTCAACCTCATAACCTTTTTGCGTTAAAACTGAAGCCGCACTTAATCCTGCTGGACCCGCTCCGATGATTGCAATCTTTTTGCCATTTGACTTTTCAATGGAAAACTCAGGCATAACGCCTAAATCTTTTGCACGTTGGACTATAGTTGCCTGAAGATCAGGAATGTTAACTGCTCGATCAAACGTTCGGTGAACACAACCTTTCATACAATGATAATCAGGACAGACCGCACCACAAACACCACCCAGCGGGTTATGACTCATGATGATGCTCGTTGAACGCTTATAATCAGACGGACGACCCAATTTCACCGCTTTAATAAAATCCATCGGCGAACAATGAGCTGGACAGGCTTCTTGGCACGGCTTATCTTCACAATATTCACACCGTGAACATTCCGCTTGCATTTGTGCTTCTGTTAAAAATTTAGCCATGACATTCCTTATCGACAATGTCAGACATTATTCCATAGTTTTAGGTAAAGTTTAAGAGAGAAATAAATGTTAACTGACTTTCAGTTTCGTAGTTAATGCTGGATTCTCAATTGAAAGCGCTGCAAGCACGCGATCTATCCCGGATTGTTGAACATAAACTATATTATCTTTTTTGATGCCTTTCGGAAGTTGTTTTAAAAATTCCTCTTTGACTTCTTCGAGCCGTTCTTTTTCAGGCCCGCGCGGAACGCCATGACAAACAACAATCTCTCCTTCAGATGTGACCTTTTGTGCTTGAGTTATTGCATCACACAGAAGCTCTACTTTTAACTTTCCTTTCTCATAACTTAAACTTGCATTTTCAAATAACGGCCCATAACCCTTTTTATTTTTCAAATAATTGACCTGCTTATCATTTGTATCAGAGACAACAATGACTTTAGCATATTGGCTTTTTAACCATTCAAATTTTTCGCTGATTTCATCAAAATGCGGCACATTTTCTAACATCGAATTCCAAATTTGCCAAAATTTCTCGTCTGGAATTTCTTTTCCAACAACTGCATTCATTTTACCCCTAAAATCTTCTGAAGTTATTTCACCCTGACAAAATTGGTTACGAAACTCTGTGAATTGATGGAACATAACAGCGTATTGTGTTCCACAACTGGTGAGTAATTTCCAACACACCGGGCTAAATGCTTCCCATATAAAGCCAAATAGCACTTTATTTGCGTTCACATTTTCGAGCAAAAGCCCGGCGGAAATAACCAATACTTTTTTGTTTTCTTCTTGTGACTTTTTAAACATTGAAACTTCTCCAAATAAAAAATGAAATTAACATTGGCATAGTACACTGAAATCAAACAAAAAACTAAGAAAAAATTATTGAAATCATTTACACGGCCTACCGATTTTGTCTTTTGACAACTGACTAGCACTACACTCACGCAGAGTAACAGCATCAAGAGCTTTAATATCATAAAGCGCATGCGCAAGCCCATGAATAGTTTCGTTTAATCTATCTGCTGTTGCCTGCTTCTTTTTAAAATCTTTTTTCACAATCTTTCACCTAAACAATTCTGCATGAGAGCCTGTGCAAATAAAAATTATTTCATTATCATTGATGATGTATATCAACAACCAATCAGGCTCAATATGGCACTCTTGACAACCACTATATTCACCCTTCAAACAATGATTCCTGAATTTTTTTCTCAAGTTTTCGCTCATTCTCTAAAATTTTCATAACCGAAGCAAGCTTATGTCTCGACTTTCCTTGTCTTAATTGTTTTTTAACGTCTTTTTCGAACTGTTTTTTTGTGCTTACTTTTAGCATCTACTTTAACATCCAATTGTTCGAAGAAGGCATCAACACTTTCATGTTTGTTCACCCCAATTCCCAAGCGCGCTTCTTTAATCGCTTTTTTAGTTACCGCATTTGGTATGGCCAACTCAAGCGGTATTTTATGTTCACGTTCTATATACTTATATAACATTGTAATAAGCTGGGTTGGTGTTACACCAAAAGCTTCAAGCAATGTATGAACATGTGTTTTTAAATTAGGCTCTACTCGCGCCCTTATAAAATCTGTTTTCATATTATTTCTCCCACAATATTATTGTAAATTGTATCCCGTGTGGGATACAAATACAAGCAATGCGCATGGAAACATCAATAAATTTCAGGCAAAATAATACAGAAAAAGATTAATAGCAGGTGATTACGATCAACAAAAGATAGAGACGAAAAATACTCTACTTAACAAAGGATTTCAATACGGCCTTACAATAACGGTCGAACCAATATTCAGGAATTTGTTATTAAGCCAAGCTGCTGCCGTTGGTGTCACGCGAATGCATCCGTGGCTCGCATTATAATCAGGCACTTCACGAGAACCATGAATCGCATAACCAATTGGATGAAAGTGCATACAATATGGCATCGGCCCGCCACCACCTTCTTCAATCGGATATTTACTCGATGTACACTCAGCGCCTTGTTTCCTAATAATGCGATATGATCCTACTATCGTACGACATGGGCGACCAACATCCTTGCAATAATCTGCACCGCCCGAACCTCTTCCTGTGTTTTTGCGCTTTCCATCTCTATCATACACCGCCCAAGCCTGAACTTTTGGATCATAAATAAAAACGCGCTTACCCGTCGCAGGTCTTGTTAAAGGAAAATGCATAGCCCCTTTTGCATCCAAATCGCCATCCGGATCACCTGAAAAAACACTCATAAATCGCGCACAACCTGCCAATCCAATTAGCATAATTATGGCCATCAACAATATTGTTCGATATATTTTCATTTCAAAATTCCTTTTTGAATTCTTTTGAATAGCGTGACCTACTATTCAATCAAAAAAACGAGCATTTTACTATAGACAATGAACGATTAAGGCAAATATTTGAGCTCAGACTTTGTAAATCACATTTAACATGTGGTTGATATTTACGCAAGCCATGCTCTCGCAGCAAACGATCAAAAACATCAAAATTACGTATTCTCTACGCATGCATTTCAACCGAAACTGTAATATTATTTGCCTCAAATAATCAACAACAGAAATGTTTGAATTGTTTTAATGTAAATAAGGGGATAGCCATTCTCACGTTCCGATATTTAAAAGCAGGTTTTATGTTAGTTTTATTACGCAAAGAAGGCGAATCAATAATAATCAATGATCATCCTAAAAACTGCAGTTGGGCACGATTATTGAGTGCAACAGATTGATTTAGATGGCGTAATCAAAAATTGCGTTGTCACCTTTTTGGTGATAAGTCAATTTTTGATATAGCCAGATGAATCAAGATATTGTACTCATAATTGTGATCCAACCGCAGTTTTTAGGATAACATTAAAATTACAGTTTTGCCTCGTCATGGAAGCAAAGCTAAACTAGGGATCGAAGTTCCAAGAGATATCTCTGTTCATCGAGAAGAAATTTACAATTTAATTACGCAAGAACCTAATACAAAAGATAAATAACTAAAATCCATTTTTAACTGAATGCTTGTTTGTGGTTTAAAAAGAGATAAAAAAACAATGGAGACCAGATTAAGTCAATATAGTCAGCATAAACGTATTGAATTCTTTCAAGAGATATCGCTGCAATCTTTTAAAGAGATGATGAATTATTCAAAAGATCTTGCTCATCTGTTGATTTCAGATTTGTTGACAATCGAAGGTTACACGGAAATTGAAATTTCGCTAGGCAGCTATGTTCATATTTCCACTATCAGACAGATCACCGCCCAACAACCATGTAATTTAAAACAAGATGACATATTTAATTTAATTTGTTTTTATCTTCGTGTGTTTAATCGTTATGAAAAATTTCACGAGCATGAATTAAGTGAAACACAGTAAGGACAATGTTATTCTTTCTCCCCTTCTAGGCTTTTCAATTGCTAATCAAAAACCTGATTCACGCTTAAAGCCAACAATCACATCCTGAGACACTTGCATTTTTGGCGTAAATAGCTGGCCTAAAGATTCAATATATTGAAAACCACTTAAAGACAATAACTGTTTCCAGTTTTCAAGATTAATAACAGGACTCTTTTCAATTCTCCATTCATCATCTTCAAATGCCCACCAACCATCTGACAATCCATAAACTAAAGTAGAAAAGTCTTTTATTACCACACCCTCATTAAGCACCAAAAGTCCATTTGGTTTAAGCAATGTTACTACGTGCCTGAGAGTCGCTAGTATATTTTTCGTCGCATGTAATACATTAGTAGCAATAACCACATCATATTTTTTTTCGAAACCTTGTGTATCTAGAGGCTTATCAATATTTAACGTTGCAAAAGACATAAAAGGATATTTGGAACCAAAATTTTGCTCTCCATATCTAGTAAAAGTTTTTGAAATGTCCGTATACATATAATCAGAACAAAATTTGTTTTTTTGCAAGAGAGGCAATATATGCTCGCTCGTAGAACCTATTCCGGCACCCAGCTCAACAATAGAAGTAGATTGCTGATGGCCAGCAAAATAAAAGTTTGCATAATAATTTACTGTTTGTGCAACTATTTGATTGAAGTATAATGCATCTGGGCTCAGTTTATAAGTATGCTCTATAATGTCGAATGAACCAGATGGAAACATAATATTTAAAAAACTCTCATGACCCGAAAGAATGCTTAGATAAGATTCCATCACTTTTTGAAGAAATTTAGCACTAATAGCAACTTCCGGATATTTACAAATTATATTTTCATAGGCCTTATCTAATATGCCAACAGTTATTGAATGTAGATCGTTTGCTTCATATATTCCAGACTGGATTTCATTAATACACCCATGCTTGCCTAATAGATCAATTAAGCTTTCCAAAAGCCGAGTATATTTAGGCAAAACATCTAAACAATGCTTTATATGCTCTAGATCATATATGTCATCGTGCTTATTAAAAAGATTCTTTCTCTGCAGAAACATCAAGAAACACAAGGCGCCCCATTCTTCTAATGCTTCGATACCTTGCTGGAATTGAACAATATCTTTGGAATCAAAATCATACCCAACCAATCTATCCTTAATAAAATTCAATGCTGCATTAGGATCTAGCATGCCTCACTTGTCCTCATTAATTTCGTTTTGGATAAATTGAGCAAGACTTCTTGCGGTAGAATATTTTTCAAGCGCAGCAATTGATATAGTCAGACCCAACTTTTTCTTGATTTCTACGAGCACTTGAAGCACCAATAACGAATCACCCCCAAGATCATAAAAATCATCAACTGAATTGATTATATCCGCCCCAAGAAAACTTTTAAAAATCTCTTTTATTTTAAACTCCAAAGCTTCTCTGTTCATCTCAGAGTTGTTCGTCGATTTTTTAGGTTGTGACTTCGTTTGAGATTTTGTGTCCGGCCTAACCCAATACTCTCTTCTTTCAAAAGGATATGTAGGCAAAGGAAGTCTATATGGTAAAGAAGCGGAATATGTTTTTTTCCAATCGACGCTATTGCCACTTAACCAATCTTTAGCAATGGAATAAAGTTTATGGTATTGGTTCTTATCAGCCTGATCAAGCATATTTAAATCAAGATCTAAAATTTCTGTCTCATGAAGCTTATTTAGTTTTTCGATTGCCTGTTCTATAGAGACGCAAATACACGCAAAACGATCCTCCATTGTTTTTCTACCAACCTGCAATGTGAAAGCAACATCATCAAGAGTACTATCGGGATGTGATTGAAAATACTTAATTAGACTTCGCCGTCTTCGTATTAATGCACTACGTTTTTTAGCAGAAAGAACCAATAATATCGGCAAGCTATTTGTTTTGCTAGTTGTCGCAGGAGATGGCTCTTGTAATATAATATGAGCATTCGTTCCTCCTATCCCAAATGAACTAACGCCCGCAAATCGTGGATGGCTTTGTTCAGCCCACGGCTGCTCTGATGTATTAATATAAAACGGTGTATTAGAAAAATTAATCTCAGAATTAAGATTCTCAAAATTAATATTTGGCGGCAAAATTCTATATTTTAGCGCCTGTATTGCTTTAATAGCTCCAGCAAGACCAGCCGCAATATCTAAATGCCCAATATTGGATTTTAAGGCGCCTAAAGCAATAGAATGTTTGTGAGTTTCACCGGGTGAACTAGAAAACACCTTTGTTAATGCTTTCATTTCTATAGGATCACCAAGACGAGTTCCTGTGCCATGCGTTTCAATATAGCCAATCATCTCTGCTTTTATTTTTGCCTTATCAAGCGCAGCCTGAATTACCTCTCTTTGCCCTTCAATACTCGGTGCTGTATATCCTATTTTATTGCTCCCGTCATTATTAACAGAATAACCTTTTATAATTGCATGGATATTATCATGATCTTTAAGAGCTCTATCCAATCGTTTCAAAACAAGAACCCCCAATCCATTACCTGACACCGTTCCATGAGATGCTGCATCAAAGGCTCTACAATGACCGTCTGGAGATAAAATCATACCCTCCTGAAATAAATATCCTGATTTCAATGGGGTAGTAATAGAAACTCCACCAGCCAAAGCAATATCACAATTAGAAGCCAATAAACTATCACAAGCCATACAAACGGCAACCAACGATGTAGAGCAGGCTGTCTGCACGGTCACGCAAGGCCCCGTCAAATTTAGCTTATATGCTAACAATGTCGTTAAAAAATCTTTAGCATTAGAAGTTAATAACAACATCTCATTGGCATGTGATAGAGAGCCTAACTGAGAATTATTCATCAGATTATTTAGGTAGTAGTTGCTTGTAGATGAACCCGCAAAAAGTCCAATTTTTTCTGCTGCATTGTCAGGCACATAAGCAGCATTTTCTAGCGCTTCCCATGCAGCTTCCAGAAATAATCGAAATTGCGGATCTAATATCTCCGCCTCATGTCGGTTAAACTTAAAAAAATCAGCATCGAATAATGAGGCGTCTTTTAAATAGCCCTTTGCTCTAATATAATTGTTATCATCTAGGCACGTCGGCAACACATCAGACCGAATCAATTCATCTTCAGAAAAAAACGAAATAGACTCTACCTTATTTTTTATATTTTCCCAAAACTCATCAATGTTTTGTGCTCCAGGAAACCGCCCAGCCATTCCTATAATAGCAACACGAGTTTCTGTGGTTTTCTGTAACCTCATTATTTCAAAGTCCATGTTTAAGGAAGAGTGGAAATCCTAACATTTAACGTCTATTCGAGCAACAATTTAGCATGGTTAAAAAAACAGCTAGCTAGGATTTTCAATTTTATTAATAAGGCCGATCTAACAAAAATGGATGTTTTTTAGAAATATAACTGGCATAGCTCCGAACTGTAGGACACTCGAACAAGTCTAGCACAGAACCCCCGTGAATATTAAATGTTTCCTTAAATTTTGCATGCAATGTTAGAAGTTTTATTGAATGACCTCCAACATCAAAAAAATTATCATCTAATCCGATATCAGCACGATTTAAAACTTCTTGCCACAAAGTAATAATTTTTTGTTGTAATTTAGTTACCATTAAAGGCTGTCGATGTTTTACATCAGCTAATGAAAAGCTGCTGAGCAAGTTGCAATCGATCTTACCATTCAATGTCAAAGGGATTTTGGACACTTCTTTCCAATAACTGGGCACCATATATTCTGGCAGAAGCGACTTGATTTTATTTTTTACTTTCTGCAACTCCTTATTACCAATAGAGCAAGTATAAAAACAAATTAATTCTTTATCCTGACCAACTTCCTTTATCGCCACACAACTTTGTCCTAACTCTACGCAACAAACCAATGCATTTTCAATCTCGCCTAACTCAATTCGATAACCACGAACTTTAACCTGAGAATCATTACGCCCGAGATACTCAAGCTCTCCATTAGGCAAATAACGCACTAAATCACCTGTTTTATATAAACGCGCATCTCCTTTATTATCGAAGGGATTTTTTATAAATCGCTCTCGGGTCAGCTCAGAATTACTTAAATAACCTCGAGCTAACCCAGCACCACCAACATAAAGTTCTCCTGTCACACCAATTGGCACAAATTGAAGTTTATCATTCAAAACATAAGCTGTTAAATCGCGTATCGGTCTGCCAATATTTGATTGATCGCTTTCTACGTTTGATAGTTGCTTGAATGTTACATGCACGGTTGTTTCGGTTATCCCATACATATTAATCAGCTTGGCTGATAAATTTTTAGCTTTGCTATGTTGCCACCACGGCTCTAAAAGCTTCGTATTAAGTGCCTCCCCTCCAAAAATAATATAACGTAAACAAGCCAATCCACTGCTTTGATCTTTTATCGCAACCTTCATAAACTGATAAAACGCAGTTGGTGTTTGATTCAGCACAGTAACTCCATGCTGGACACACAGCTGATAAAATTGTGGAATATCTTTAACTTCAATATCCGTTGGAATAAAAAGCTTTCCACCATATATTAATGCGCCCCAAATCTCCCATACGGAAAAATCAAATGCATACGAGTGATACAACGCCCACACATCGTCTGAGATAATACAAAAATCTTCTTCTGTCGCTGTAAAAAGTCGCATCACATTGCCATGTGTCTGCATAACCCCTTTGGGATTACCTGTTGTGCCTGATGTATAAATCACATAAGCTAAATCGGCTGGCTTACTATAAATCGGCAAGTTAGCTTTGCTCTCTTCACTATAATTATCAGAATCAACTGCAATCAACGTTGGATAGCGCTGCTGACCCTGTTCCACACACTCTTCGAGTTTTGAAACCTGACCCTTCTGTGTAAGAATAAAATCAGCTTTTGTATCTAACAGAAAATAACTTACTCGACTATTTGGATTCTCGAGCGCAATGGGTACATAGGCACCGCCTGCTTTTAATACTGCAAGAATACTAACAACCATATCGATGCCGCGCTCTAAATATAACGCAATGAACGTATCAGGCAATAAAAAACAACCATTTTTTGCCTCATATCTTGCCCTGATATAATGAGCCAACTGGTTTGCCCTTTGATTTACTTCCCTATAACTTAAACGACCCGAATCATCTACCAACGCAATGTTATCCGGCATTTTCTCAACCTGCGCTTCAAATAATTGATGGAGCGTTTTGCTCTTTTGATAACAATGAGAATACTGACCCCATTGAGAAATAATTTTTTGATAATCATCGCTACTATACGGACTATAATCCCTTAAACATATATTTTCATTCGCCGCTTTTTCAAGCAATGTTTTAAATGAATCAACAAAAGAACTTATTATAAAAGCTTCAATCTTGTTTTTTTGATACTCAAGCTTAAATTTTAGTGTATCACCTGAACGCGGATCATATTGTAAACAAAGCTGATAAATACTCTGACTATTCCAAGGCATTTCTACATTCTCGGTATGTAAACCATGAAGTTTGAGAGGAGCTACATTAAGATTAGCCTCGACAAAACCAACGTTAAAATAATCTTGTTCAAGCCTTCCTTTTACCTGTCGTTGATCTTGAATAATATTTGTTAATGAATACCATTGATGTTTTTTAACTCTTTTTCGTTGTTGTGAAATATTATTAATCAAACCGACCAAGCTTTCATTATTATGATCAAAAACCACTTTCAAAGGCACATTGTTCACAAAGCATCCGACTGTTTTTGAATATCCTCGAGGCCGCATATTAATCGGATAACTTATAACTAATTCTTTTTGATTAGTATATTTTGACAATAAAACCGCATATAAAGCAGATAAAACAATAAAAAGCGTCGTTCTATTATATTTGGCTATTTTTTTTATGGCTTCTGTTTGAGCTGATGTTGTTTCAAAATAAACTGCCTCCCCTTCTTTGTCATTATGAAAGCACTGAGATTTAAGAGGCAAATTGACATGTAATGACATATTTCCAATATAATCTTTCCAAAAATTTCGCGCCTCTTGCTCTTTAATGTCGCAAACTAAGCTTCGCTCAAAATTAACACATTCCGTAAATGATTGCGCATCACTGCTCGGAATAAGCGTCTCATCAACCAAAGCATTATAATTTGCAGATATTTCATTTGTCATAACCTCAATAAAAACAGCATCTGCAATGATATGCTGCATATTGATAATAAAATAATAAGTCTTTTCATGCTGGACCAGATAAAAACGAAGCAAAGGCTCATTAGTCAAATCAAATGGAATATTTAATAAATTGATCAGCTGCTCTCTGCAAGCTTGGTGGACATCAAACATGCTTTCACAATAAAAATCATCTATATTATAAGAAGCATAATGGCACTGGGCGCCATCAGCACTAAATCTCGAGTGAACCACCTCATGTTGTCTCGTGAATACCTCACATGCTTTCTTTAAGGCCGCTTTATTCAGCTCTCCCTGAATTTTGTATAGCGCAGATATATTATATGCACTGCTTTCCGGATCAATCGCCCATTCAAGCCAAAACCTTTTTTGGTATATTGATATTGGTAATTGTTTTAATGTTAGAGCTGTCATATTGATTTTCAATTTAACTAAAATTCAGTTAATATATCCGCATTATCACAAAATTGATACAATTGAACAATGTTGATAGATTTCTTTACCAAATCTACCTTTAAATGATTGAAAACATATTGCTACATAATATACAATCTTGCGTCAAATCTAAAGCTCAGGGCATTTTGATATGATATTATCCAATAAAATAGCGCTTGTATCTGGCGCCTCCAAAGGAATTGGCAAGGAAATTGCTATATCTCTCGCAAAACAGGGAGCCAAAGTCATCGTCCACTTTAATCAATCTAATCCTAACGAAACATTAGATGAAATCAAAGCTTTTGGAGGCATTTGTGCTAGCGCACAATGTAATTTTTTGGATGGATTAGATCATGCGCTTGATTTATATAAGCAAGCACAAAGTATATTTGGAACTATTAATATTCTCATTAATAATGCTGCCATAGGACATTCAATATCCATAAAAAACACATCTGAAGATATCTTTGATAAAATGTTTATGGTTAACACAAAAATACCCTACTTTCTTTGCAAAACAGCAATTAACAATATGCCAACTGGCGGAAAAATAATTAATATATCGGGTGTTGGCACAAGAATGATGATTCCTAACTTTTCCTGCTATCTTGCAACAAAGGGAGCCTTAGAACAGATAACTAGAAATTTAGCTGTTGAAGCTGCCTCAGAAGGAATCTCAATAAATGCTATTGCTCCTGGCGCGACAAAAACAGATATGTTAATGAATTGTAATTCTGATGAAGTATTAGAGAGTGTAGCACAAATGATAGCCTATAAACGTTTAGGAATGCCTAAAGACATTGCTCAAATTGCAAATTTTTTATCTTCAGATGAGTCTTCATGGATTACAGGACAAGTTATTCACGCCAATGGCGGTATGATGTAATCATAACATTAAAATAGTTGAGGTTTTCTTATGCCACTTTATAATGCTGAAAAAAGTTTTCGCGATACACTAGCATCTGCTAGCACAAACACTACGCCCACTCCTCTTGATCAATTACAGTTAGCTGATCTTAGGGCTTCGGTTTCTGGCTTATTGTCACATACAGGATCAACCCCCGAGATTCCTACTGAAGAAAAATCAATTAGTGCTCGCGATGGCAGCTCTCTACGTGTCCGTATCTATAACGCTCATTTAAAAGATGAGGCAATATTAGTATTTTATCCTGGATGTGGTTATATCTTGCCAGCGTTTGAATTAAATGCAATAGCTGCCGCAAGAATTGCAAAAGACGCTCAAATAAAAGTCGTCGTTGTAGATTTTAAACTAGCCCCTGAGCGCGCTATGCCTAAACCTATTTTAGACTGCTATGATGTTACAAAATATATTTATCAACACCCTGATGAATTTGACTTTAATCAATCACAATTTTTTATTGCTGGGTTAAGTTCTGGAGCACATACCGCACTTAATATCTCCATTATGTCTAAAGATGATCCCGACCTAAATATTGCCAGATCTATTTTAATAAATGGTTATTATGACATGTGGACAAGATTTCATGAACAACACGGGGATGATTGGCTTGATGATGAAGAAAAACAAGATTATTTAATGCCTCAAACGATGATAGAATATCAATTTAATCAGTTAGACTTAAGTGAAGAAGAATTAAAAAGCCCGTTGATTTCACCTCTTCTTTCAGCAAACTTATCATCTTTGCCTCCTATCACGCTGATCATCACCGAATATGATGCATTACGCACAGACTCTGAAAGATTAAGTAAACGGCTAACTGAAACAAATACTCCACATGAAAAATTATTTCTCGAAAGCCAAACTCACAATACAATGATTTTAAGAGGAACCTTGGACGATGGACCAGACCCATCAAATGTTGCAGCTGAAGCAATTAAACGACACCTGACTTCACAAGCACACAACAAACCCATGTTCAAACCAAAATAGTAGAAATGCATATGAAAACTAGATCACATTATAAATACCTTATTTTGTTAACAACTCTTTTTATTACCTGTTATCTTCTCACAGCCGTCGTGCAAAATAGATTAGTTGGATTTCATCATATATTTCTTACTGGCGCAATTTTTATTTATCCCATTTCATATCTATTAAGCGACATTGTTACAGAAGTTTATGGTTATAAATTCTCAAGACAAATGATATGGTGTGGCATTATTTCATGGATTATCATGGCCCTATTTCTTGAATTTATTATGAAGCTGAAAGTGCCCCACTTTTGGAAAACATATGACAATGACTTTAGTGTGATATTCGCACCCATTTTAAGAGATGTTTTAGCCGGCTCAATCGCTGTCATGGCCGGGCAGTTTTTAAACATTTATGCAATATCAAAATTAAAAATTCTTACTAAAGGTAGGTACTTCTGGATTCGTAGCGTCTCCTCCTCTTTGGTTGGTAATTTTCTTACAAATTTTATTGCATTATTTTTTATATTTTTTGGCAGAACATCAACCCACTCTACCTTTGAAATTATGATCTATGATATTTTAATGGATATAATTTATACGGGGGCTCTTGCATTGCCAGCAGTGTTTTTTGCTGCATTTTTAAAACGAGCTGAGGGGATAGATGCTTATGATCTAAACATTAACTTTAATCCATTTAAGTTTGATTTAAATCAAGAAAAATCAAATGATCATGATTAACAAAACCAACAAAGGATCAAATATTAGCATTTAACATGATCGTATATTTTTTTTGGCTAATTGGTTTTCAAGTTGTTGAGCACAAAAAGTAATGTTTCCAGGTCTAGCGACACACCCAGATCATGACATAAGATCGCAAAAAAATTTATAGTCAGCTCCCCGTATTTCGCTGCGCTTCATACGGGCTACTTCAATTATTGGCCATTCCAGATTTTTTTGAGGGTTTGGGTTTTGGGATCATATTTGTAGACTAAAATTCCACCCTGATTGATTTTGCCTGTCACCAATACTTGAGCTTGTGGTGATGTGTCGATGGATTGATCTCGCGTGTATCGATCGACGCTGATCATTGGGGATTTACCTAACGGTAAATATTTTAAAGGTTTTGGATCGGTGACGGAATAAAGTATTGCATAATTTGGGACGTAGGTTGTGAAATATAAATAATGCGTATCGTCAATGAACTTGAACGAAAAGACACTATCCATTGAAACACCATTATATGATTTAAAATCTGCAGGCTGTTTTATTAGACCATCTTTATTCCATTTTTGTTTTTCTATTGGCGCATCTGGATTAACAATATAACCAAATTCTAAACTATATAACCCAAATAATCTTTTCCCGGAAAATGTTTGCCATACAAACGCACCCCCCCCCTCATCGCCAGCAACAACATATTTTCCATCAGGACTTAACGTTGCAAATGTTTTGGACATATTGCCAAAATACTGTTTTAATGCATCGCCTGTTTGGTAATTCCATAAAGTCACACCATCTAAATTTTGCAATACTCCTTGACGAATGGGATCTGCCGGTAAATTAGTGATGCCTAATCCTGATGTCAGTAAATATTTTTCATTTGGCGATATTGAAAAATTTAATAATTTTCCGCCGCCAAAAAAACCGCCATCATCTTTCATGATTTGTTTTTTATGATCGCCGCGAATCATAAAAACGTTCCAATCTTCATCTGAGGCAATATATGTTTTTAAATCTTTTGAGATGAGCTGGCCATAAGTCGGAAATCCAGGATTGAACTTTTTGATAATTTTTCCGCTCACATTCTCAATAATAACTTCATTATTTAAATCATGCTGCCACATAAAATTATTGGAATTTTTTATAAAATAGGCGGAGTAAATATTGGCTTTTCGGTCCAATATTTTCTTTGTATGATTTTTTAAATTCCAGAGAATCGCTTTTCGACTTAAATCCGTTGTAATTGCATAATTACCGTCTGATGAAACACTCGCCACCATCACTTTACCGGATTGATAAACAGATTTATAGCGAGCATAAATAAAATAAGCACTGATTAATAAAATTAAAAACAGTATTGTAAGAAAAATCCATTTTTTTGATTTCACCAAATCCCCCTGATTAACAAAGCATATGTGTATTTTACTTTAGCCTCTGGAATATGGTTTCCCGGTTCGCTCGCTTCACTCACGCCCGGGAATGACGGGACGAAGGAGATTGTAATCCATTTCTTTGATTTCAACATTCGTTCCATCTCCTAGCTTTGATGAACATCAGTGATCATCATACATTTTAAAGTTATTGTACATCAAGAATGCCCAACTTTGAAATACCTTGCTTTTTATTCACCATCCATTTTCTATAAAATTTGTCCATAATCTTCTTTGTCGGAATCATCATCGCCGAATGACTCTCTATTCCATCTTCTGAGGTATCGCCTGAGATTAATTTTCCTTCATTTTTAAGTTTTCGCATAAAATCATCACCTGTAGTATCCGGCCCCACCAACCCCAGCGCTGGTTGTGGACGATATCTTTCCTCAACTTTACTATTTGCTTTCTTAACTAGATCTTGTAAATTTTTGAGATGTACTTGATCAATCTCTGTATTATTCGTGCAGCTTACCATAGCCGCTGTTTTTGGATCACTCAACATCGCCTTCATTTCATCGGTAAAACTTTTGTCAAACCGTGTATCGTATGCTGCTTTCTCATGCCATCCTTTGCTTGTTAAAAAGCTATCCGGCGCATAACCCACATGATTCGCCAGCTGATAAGCACCCGATAAAACACTATCTTTTGAACTAAATAACACTGATATTTTCTTAGAAGACTTGTATGCATTTATATACTTGCAATTCCCTTTAACTGAATTATCTTTGCTTGCATCCTTTGAGAGCGCGCTTTGTGGTACAGCTGGTTCGCATAAAAATACATGATCTATTATATCTGTTTTATTTTTTGTTGGGCCTCCTAAAATATCCATCGCCTTTAGCAATACTCTCGCACCTAGACTATGCGAAATAATATTTACTTTAACACCCAAACCGGTTAATTTTTCAATAATTGGCACTAATCGAGCACCTGCTCGATCGGCTGATTCTTCAGCATCGAGGTAATTAAGAAAACCTACATCGCCACTCCAGGCCACATTTAAACAACGTGTGAATTTACGATAATCTGTTCGATTAAATTGATCCGTTGCGCGGTTGAGATTATCTTCCATATGAATAAACCAGTTATGTGCGCCCAACCCATTAATGACATTATCTATTTTAAATTTATTATACAAAGATAACATCTGAGGCTCATTAAGCTCAGAAAAACGTTTGGTTAACATATCCAAGTTACGATATAACGTCCTATCTGAATCAGCCGCGCTATATTTTGCAATGGGCGTTTTTGATAAAGATGGCGTCATTCCCGCGCTAGTAGTCATATTCACCATATCAACACCCGAAAACTGCTTTGGATAATAACCAAACGGCACATTAAACCCATGAATAAAAATCGTAATATTATTACCCCAATTTTTAATATGTCGAAGTTGTTCCGGGGTAAGCATATCTTTTGAGTGATCTTTTTGCTCATCCCGCAAATTCACAATCATCGGTGGATAAAGTGTTGTCGCATGTAATATTTTATCGATTGATTTTGGTGTTTCTTCGCCTTTCTTTCTTGCGGGTTTTTTATCATCGCCTGAAACACCTTTAAAATCGCTGTTTTTCGCTTTGACCGTATCTAAAGGATAATCAATTGGCTTGTCATTAACGGCGATAATTTCGGCATCACTAATTTTTATGGTTTGCATTTTGTCTGGCTTAGTCAGCGTCACGGAGCCTGCAGCATATTTATCTAATGTTGCGCCGCTATTTAATGGTGCTTTTTTTGTGTCTTGATAATCAAATGTCACGCCTTGATGGATTTCATTATTTGGCAACTTTAAAAGATCAGGCTTGGGATAGCTCACACTAACCCAATATGTTTGTGTTTGTATTTTTTTCATGAGCGGCAAATTCACCGCGGGACCTTGATATTCGCCAACAACAACATTCGGTGATCCTGCTGTGATGACACCACCATGCTCTGCTTTTAAACCAACTTTTGCAATTGATTTTCCACCAACACTAATGGAATCAATTCCTTTTTTGATTTTATCGGTGCCAACCCTGCAATGCATCGGATCACCTACTCTTGCAACGGGAATCCCATTGACTTTAACAAAGTTCGAACCTTTTAGAATAGGCCCGCCTTTATGCGGTGTTGCGGCTGTGTGTTTTGGACATTGATGATCATCACCCACTCGCGCAACGGGTTTTATTGCACCACCACCTTTGACTAAAAGCTTTAATTGACCGGCGGGCTTAATCGAAACACCATTTGCATCAAGATCAATTCGGCTATTGCCGACGATTAAATGAATTTCTTTGGCTTTTATTTCAGACTTGCCGTTTAACACTTGCATGAGCATGTCGCCGTTGACTGAAATATTTTCACCACCATCAACCGTATGAAAAACACTATTTAAAACATCTATATTGAGATCACCTTCGCTACTGATTTTCATCTTTTCATTGTCGGGCGTATCATCAAATGAAACTTCATGTCCGCGATCAAACGTTTGTTGTCCATCGGTGATTTGTGTTTTGATGCCACTTATATTTTGGTTCTCAGGCAGCGGAAAAGGCTCGCGATTATTTTCATTGTAAACGCCATCCATAATAATTGGCCGATCAATATCACTATTAATAAAGGCGACAAGCACTTCATCGCCCACTCTTGGAATCCACTGACTCCCCCACTGATCTCCACCAATCATTTGCATAACACGCATCCAACACGAACTGTTCTCGTCTTTTTTGCCCTTGCGATCCCAAGGAAACTGAACTTTAACGCGACCATATTTATCTGCGTGAATTTGTTTACCTTGAGGACCGACAACTACAGCGCTTTGGATGTCATCAATTTGTGGTTTATCCGTCAGCGGCAACGGCATGAAATTGTAGTTAATTGGCAAACACGTCATCGAGTTTGAATAAGTTTGTTGAGGTGTTTCTTTTTCAGGATTGTTTTTCACTAAACCTGCTAATTGTGTTTTATCTGTTGCTTCATGATGAATGGATATAACAAAATAATCGCCTATGGCGGTTTCATCATCATGTTCGCTCACATGAAAACGCTGCCCTGGAGATAAATCTAATATATTTCCTTTGGCATAAATTTGATGATGAGGCCATTCGATCGCTTGAATCTCTCGTTTTGCTATCATTTGACCGGCTTCATTTGTAATGTAATATTTACCATATCGATATTGCTCAAATTTTTGTCGGCCTAATATGCTAGCCGCATTGTCTTTCGTTTTGATTAGCGCAATAAGCGGCACTTCCTCTGGCCTTTTAAAACTGTAATTGCCGAGTGTTAATTGCGAGCTGTGAAAACTTGTTTCTGCATGCCATTTATTGAAATGCTTATCCGTATGATGAACGTTCGTGCATATCACAGACTTCGAATACTTCGGCAATACAGTATGCTCATCGGCCAGTATTAAATAATGTCGATGTTCATTTTTATGGTTTTCATGATTGTAGTAATAGAAAATACCCTCTTCTTCAAATAGTCGATGAATAAAATGATAGGTTGTTTCATTGTATTGGACGCAGTAGTTTTTTGGTTCGTATTTGCGAGTTAATTGAGTTAAGTCGTAATCAGTAAACCCTACTTCTTTACAGAGAGTCGTAAAAATTTGTGGCACAGTAAGCCCTTGAAATATACGACAATCTTCCACTAATTTAAAACCATACATCCAAGGAACCATTTCAAAATGATAGTGACGGTGCGATTGATAATCTATCGATCCTTCTTCTATTTTAACAACGACGCCCGTAAAAACTTTTGTTCCTGTTGTGGTATCGTGAATCTTCACAGTAACAGGACGGCCTATAATATTAAGTGATTCTGCATCTTGGCTTGTTGAAAAAACATCGAGCTCGAATTTATACCCGTGAAATAACGCCTCCTCACCTTTAAAACTTGTCAAAACAAGCTCATCACACCCCTCAGGCGTAATGAGTTCTAAAAGTCGGTCTTGTTGATTGAAAGTCGTCATAGTGCTTTAGTTCACTTATTAAAATTAAAAATGAAGATAGGGACAGCTCACGAACTGTCCCTACAGTCGATGGTATTTATGTCGTATGGATATAACTGATAATATAAAAAACGAACTTTGCTCGACTGATTAGACATGAGAATGAATTTTGTACTGAAAAAATGAGTGAAATAATTTGGATTTGGAATTTGGAGTGGGGGAGATGAATGTTAGTATATAGTAACTATTTATTATTTGCAACCGCTAAACACAGCCCATACTCTGTACACGACAATTTTTTAAACTGACTGACATTTTACATTTAAAAGCGCCGAAGGTGCGACATAAGATAGCCCAGGCCGCGAGGCCTGGGCTATCTTATGTCGCACCTTCGGCGCTTATTTTTAGAACCTATTTGAGTTCTATGTGAAAAATTGTCGTGTACAGAACAGCCCATACTAGGCCCATCAATAAAATTAAAGATTTAAGCTTCAAAAACAAATGTTTGAGAATATTATTGTTGAAATGGCTTGTCGGCCTTCCCGCTCGGGACAGGCTACCTCCTGCGCTTTATTTTCGCCACAACATTTCCAAACTCTTGTTTCTTATCTTAAATATAGCAAGAGCCGTGACATCGCACAATTTTAAGCTAATGCAGCTTTCCTCGAGGAACCATGTTTGTTGGTCTTTCTTTGTCTGCTGGAGCACGTTTAGGTTGTCCGCCAAAAAGGCTGTAGATATTTTTTTCAAAAAGCCGGGTCGCTGACATGTTTTTTTGCAAATGCAAAAAAGCTTCATCAACCGAATTAAATTGCCCGCTCGATCGAAGATTGTTAAATGTTACTTGCTCAACTTTGGATATGAAGTTCGCTTCTTTTAAGATACCAGCTAATACCTTTTTTTCATTACCAGGAAGTTCTGCAGAAGTATTCACGCCAAGAGAATGAATTTTTCGGTCAAAACATTTCTTAATCCCAATAATCCACTGATCTTTTTTTAAACTAAATAGGAA